>JAAUYH010086536.1_pt1 | contig 14110 bp, 13 predicted proteins | sample 7278061 | NCBI WGS metagenome assembly JAAUYH01 (sample SAMN14350203, study PRJNA611818) | marine sediment metagenome | isolation source: surface marine sediment (0.6m) | place: French Polynesia: Moorea | collected 2018-08
CCCAGAGTTGGGATGGAGAAGAATTACCATACTACCCCGATGGACAACCCATGGTTACCGTGCTTAGAGTTACTATTCCACCCGACACGTCTTTAGATCCTCATTACCATCCTGTAATCAATACGGCAGTGGTATTAAAAGGTAGTTTAACTGTAGTGGATGCCGATGGTAATACCCTAGTACTAAATAAAGGGGATACATTGGTCGAACTGGTGAATAAGATTCATTACGTCCGGAATGAGGGGAATAGACCTGTTGAATTGCTAATTTTTTATGCGGGTACCACTGACCTACCTCTGGCTGTTAAAGAGAAAGTGAATTAGTTGGAGAAAAATTGAATTTATTATATTCCCATACTGAATTCAAGCATCCGAAAATTAAACATATTACTTTCACTGTAAATCACTTTTCATAGTGTCTGGCTTAATAAAATATACACTCCACTTTTCTTTCTTAATATTTTTATTTTCCTGTAGCTGTGATAACAGAACTGATATTGATACACAGAAAGGAATAGCGATCTACGATGCCAACCCATTTTACTGGTCGTATCAAGGACAACCTGTATTGCTCGTGGGTGGAACAAAAGAAGACAACATATTCCAAATTGAAGATTTGGAGACCCATCTAAAGTTGTTGAAGTCCGTAGGGGGCAATTACATACGTTGTACTTTAAGCAGCAGGGATCCGGGCAACCTAAGGGCATATGAACAAAATGCGGCCGGCCTATATGATCTTGAAAAACCCAATGCCGCCTATTGGAATAAACTCAAAAAATTGCTGGAGATCTCTAAAAGCCTGGATATCATCGTTCAGGTCGAGATCTGGGCTACTTATGACTTCTATTGGGGTGAGCTGCGCTGGTCTCATAATCCGTTTAACCCGAAATTGAACATCAACTATGACACCGAACAAAGCCAGCTACCAGACACCATAGCCTACCCAGCTCAAACCCAAGTGAATCCTTTTTTTACCACTGTTCCGGATCTTGGCAACAACGTACTATTACGAGAATATCAGGAAAAGTTTGTAGATAAAGTCCTAGAAACTACCCTGCCTTTTGATAATGTACTTTACTGTATAGACAATGAAACTAATGCCCACCATGCCTGGGGCAGGTTTTGGTCTCAATACATAAGGGAAAAGGCCAGTTCAGTTGGAAAAAAGATCTATGTGACCGAAATGTGGGACTACTGGGATCCTACAAACGGAGCTGTGAAGAATACAAAAATGCAGCACCCGGACATGGGTGGTTGGTATGCTCAATACACAAATCCGGATTTACATCGCGATTCTAATTTCTCCTTCAGTTTGAACGACACCATTAATTACCAGTTCGTAGATGTGGCAAACCACAACGCTCAGGATGGTCAGGTCCACTATGAGACCGGTATGTGGGTACGGAAAACTATTGAAAATTCAGGGAAGATAAGACCCATAAACAATGTTAAGATCTATGGTGCTGACATAAGCCAGATATGGTCAGGTTCAGTGCGTGAAGGCCAGGAGAGATTTTGGAGAAATATATTTGCTGGTCACGCATCAGTGCGCTTTCATAGGCCCGATGCCGGGATAGGGCTAAGTGAACTGGCACAAAGAAACATTCAGAGTTTGAAAATGCTCACAGAAAGTGTGGATTTCTTCGGGTTTAAGCCTGCAAATCAATTGTTGGGTGAGCGAGCGAGTAATGAGGCCTATTGCATGAGCAATGATCAGGGACAATATCTCCTGTATTTTCCATCCGGTGGAGTGATTCAGCTTAGAATACCCCGACAAGAATATAACATGCGGGTCTTGCGCATTAACCAGTCTTATTGGATGGAACCAAAGAAAGTAAAATATCCGGGAGTTGTTGCAGCGCCTCATGATGAAGCTTGGGCATTTTTAATTGAAGAGATCAAATAGGCAACACTCTCAAAAATGTTGTAAATCAATTACGCAACCGAAAAGTAAATGAAATATAAGTACCTCCTGATTGGCCTCACAGTTATAATCAATTCATGTAGTTCAGATAAACCAAAGATAGATCTGTTTAAAAGTGCTCAGGAAAACATTAATTTCAGAAGTTGGAGTCATTATTTAGGTGATCCGGCACGAACCCATTTTTCTACTTTAAGCCAGATTGATTCTTCAAATGTACATCTGTTAAGACCTGTTTGGAGCTATAGAAGTGGCGGTCTTTCAGAAGAAAGGAACACTCAGATCCAGACAAATCCTTTGGTAGTGGGCGATGTTCTTTTCGGCGTCAATGCTGCAAATAGCCTATTCGCTATTAATGCAGAAACGGGCAAGGAAAATTGGACATTTACTCCAACCACGACTGATGCCACTGGACTTGGGCTTAGTCGGGGTTTAATGTACTGGCCATCTGATGGGGGGAATAAAAGCCGGCTGTTCTTTACATCGGGATACTCTATGTACGCCATCGACACAAATTCAGGATCATTGATCATAGACTTTGGTGATAATGGTAGCATCGATCTTAGAAATGATCTGGGCAGGGATCCGGAAAAGATACCGATAGTTGTTACAACACCTGGCGTAATCTACAACAACTTGTATATTCTTGGATGTAGGACCTCAGAATCTCCAGGTGCCGCACCAGGACATATTAGGGCTTACAATGTAATTACCGGTAAATTGGAGTGGATTTTTCACACCATACCCCAGCCAGGGGAATACGGTTACGAAACCTGGCCTAAGGATGCATACAAGACCACAGGCGGTGCAAACAACTGGGCTGGAATGGCCCTCGATGAGGAAAGAGGTATCGTATATATTCCCACCGGTTCTGCTGCTTTTGATTGGTACGGTGGCGACCGTGTTGGCGATAACCTGTTCGCCAATACGCTACTGGCGCTCAATGCGAAAAGCGGGGAGCGAATATGGCATTTCCAAATGGTCCATCACGATGTCTGGGACAGGGATTTACCCGCTCCTCCTAATCTATTGGAAGTTGAAATGGAGGGGAATCAGATTCCTGCCGTTGCTCAAATAACCAAAAGTGGCCATGTATTTTTATTTGATCGGATTACAGGTGAGCCCCTGTTCCCCATAGATGAGAAAAGCTACCCGGCATCAAAGCTGGAAGGTGATACAACATCGGCTACTCAACCACTACCCTTGAAACCATTACCATTTGCCAAACAGATACTTAAAGAAGAGGATCTGTACGCACCAGATCAGCCCGCCTTTGTAGACGATTTCATAGATCAGAGTCAGAACATCGACCCACCCACAGTTAGGGATAAATTCAAACAGGTAACCTCAAAGGGTCAGTTCTTCCCGATAGACACTAGGGGGGTTATCCTCTATCCAGGAGCCGATGGAGGTGCGGAATGGGGAGGTGCTGCAGTAGATCCGAGAAAAGGTATCATGTATGTAAATTCCAATGAGATGGCGTGGATCGTACGTATGGCTAAAATTACCGGTGAAGATGGTCGAATATTGAGCCCAGGCGAAAGACTAACTCAGATCCACTGCGCCCGTTGCCATGGAGGTCAACTACAGGGCTTGGGAATAATTCCGGAATTACAGAATGTGAGAACAAGGCTTTCCGTTGAAGAAATCTCGGATCAAATAAAAAATGGAAAAGGCGCCATGCCTGCTATGCCAAATCTTTCCGAACAAGAAATCCAGGGAATTGCTAAATTCTTGCACGGACTCGAGGAAAATGTGGATCACAGGGTTGAAGATGCTGGTGATATGCCCTATGCGATTGTAGGTTTTGGTCGATTTAAGGACAATCGGGGATTCCCGGTCATGAAACCACCCTGGGGTACACTTAACGCTATCGATCTCAATACGGGAGAATATCTGTGGAAAGTACCGCTAGGTCATGAAGAGTCCTTAAATGATCCGGAATATCCGGTAAGTGGTACAGAAAATTATGGCGGCCCGGTTATAACCGCCGGTGGTATTCTTTTTATTGGCGCTACCAAAGATGAAAAATTCCGAGCCTTTAGTGCTGAAAATGGTAGTCTTCTATGGGAGTACAATCTGCCAGCTGGTGGCTACGCTACACCTGCAACCTACATGGTTAACGGGAAACAGTACGTGGTGATCGCCTGCGGCGGTGGCAAGATGGGCACTCCGTCTGGCGATGTCTATATGGCCTATGCCCTTCAGGAATAACCTGGGCCGGGAGCATAATAATTACAATGATGTGCGCAGCTTTATTTAGTTACGAGATCCGGAGAATACTATCCATAGTAGTGCTGACCGTATTTCATATTCTGCAACTGTCCTGCAATGAGCAAGACGGACAGAAGATCACTATAGCTGCAGCTGCTAATATGCAGTACGCAATAAGGGCACTGGCAGTTGATTTCACAAATCGAACTGATATTCAGTGTGATCTCGTGATAAGCAGTTCCGGTAAACTCACTGCTCAAATCATGGAGGGGGCCCCATATGATATCTTTCTGGCAGCGAATATGAAATATCCAGAGTATCTCTATTCAAACAATATGGCTGCCAACTCCCCAAAAATTTATGCCTATGGTAAGCTGATTCTATGGACAACTGATCCCGATTCTGAATTGAGTATTGATATTCTGACCGATAGCTCTGTAGGAAAGATTGCTATTGCCAACCCGAAAACGGCGCCTTATGGGGAGGCTGCCATGGAGGTACTGGAGAATATGGATATTATGGATTCAATTAGTGATAAATTGGTCTATGGAGAAAGCATTGCTCAAACAAACCAGTTTGTTACAACGGAAGCAGTGGAATTTGGATTTACTGCCCTGTCTGTGGTCCTTTCTGAACCTCTGAGAGGGAAAGGGAAATGGATAGTTATTCCTGAAGATCAGTATAATTCAATTGAACAAGGGGTAGTAATTATAAAACACGATAAAGGTGTAAATCAATTATCTCAAAGATTCTTTACTTATCTTTTCTCGGAAGAAGCGGGCAAGATCTTAGAAGAATTCGGATATTCGAGAAGTGAATAAGCTAGAAGGCAAGATTACCGATATCAAAGTAAGTGGAGGGCTCTCTGTGGTTACAGTGGAACTGACAGGCGGCATTGCCCTCAAGTCTATAATTATTGAAACACCAGATTCAGCAACCTACCTGAAGAATGAGAATCCTATAAATGTTATTTTCAAGGAGACTGAAGTGATACTGGCTAAAGGAGAAACAAATCATCTCAGCCTTCAGAATAGGATTGAAGGAAAAGTTCATAGCATAAGCAATGGTGAATTGCTTACAGAAGTGATGATAGAATGTGAGCCCGGACGTATTACGGCAATTGTTAGTAAGGATGCTTTTAAGACCATGAATGTCAGAACTGATGATATGATTACCGCCTTGATAAAACAGAATGAGGTAATGTTAGCTGAATGAGTAATTGGCAGCCTTTAATATTAACCTTTGAATTGGCTTTGGTTACAACTCTGGTTCTTTTGGTATTGTCCATACCCCTCGCCTGGTGGCTAGTAAATTCGAATTCCAAATTGAAACCCATAGTTGCCACAATGGTCAGTATGCCGCTGGTCCTCCCTCCTACAGTCTTAGGATTCTACTTTTTGTTGGCATTTAGTCCGGGGAATGTTTTTGGGAAATGGATTGATGAATGGTTGGGTATTCAGCTTGTGTTTTCCTTTTCTGGTCTGGTCGTTGCCTCAGTTTTATACAGCCTGCCATTTATGGTACATCCTATTCAGGCAGGACTCGCCAGCTTGCCTAGCAGTTTATCTGAAGCCGCATATGTTATGGGAAAATCGAAATGGGTCACGCTTTTTAGAGTTCAATTACCTAATATCAAAGCCTCACTTCTAACTGGCATTGTGCTCGCCTTTGCCCACACGGTAGGTGAATTCGGTGTTGTACTGATGATCGGAGGAAATATACCGGGTAAAACAAGGGTGGCATCTATTGCTATTTATGATGAAGTGGAAGCACTCAACTACGCCTCGGCCCATGTTTATTCTGCCGTGCTGTTTGCAATTACATTTACCATATTGCTCACTGTATATCTCATTAACGGTGGTTATGTCAAACGTTTGCGGAAATGGTAGCTATAGACCTAAATAAAAAACTGGGAAGTCCGGGTGGTTCGATGGATCTAAATCTTATCCTGGAAGTTGCTTCTGGTAGTTTTATTACTTTATATGGCCCTTCGGGTGCTGGCAAAACTTCTACTCTTCGAATGATTGCCGGACTACTTCAGCCAGATGGTGGAAACTTGGTTGTAGCGGGAAAGACCTGGTTTAACACAGCTGAAAAGATTAATCTAAGGCCACAGCAGAGAAATGTGGGTTATGTTTTCCAGGACTATGCCCTTTTCCCCCACATGACAATCAGGCAAAATCTTGAGTTTGCACTGACCAAAAATGAGAGGACATCTATTATAGATGAGCTAATAGAATTGACTGAGCTCGGGCATCTGCAGGAACGCAAACCAGGAACACTTTCTGGGGGGCAACAGCAAAGAGCCGCCTTGGCGAGGGCATTGGTAAGAAAACCTGAAATTTTGTTGCTCGATGAGCCCCTGGCCGCCCTTGACTACAAGATAAGGCTCAAACTGCAAGACTATTTGCTTCAAATACATCGGGAATACCAGTTGACAACCTTTTTGGTGAGTCATGATATAAGTGAGATCAACAAATTATCAGATCTTGTAATAGTACTGGACCATGGTGAGATAACGCAATCCGGAACTCCTGAAGAAGTCTTCGTTAAGCAACAAATTAGCGGTAAATTTAAATTTGCCGGCGAAGTCATGAAAATTGAATTCCAGGAAGTAGTCTGTATTGTCTCCGTTTTGGTTCAAAACCAAGTGGTTAAAGTGATAGCTCAAAATGAAGAGATCAAAGATATTTCTGTTGGTGATAAAGTTATTATTGCCTCCAAGGCCTTCAACCCGATAATTTATAAAATCGAATAATAATGATAGCACTATTATTGATCGATATACAGGAAGGACTCGATGAATCCGAACACTGGGGTGGTAGCAGAAATAACCCGCAGGCAGAGAAGAACTGCCGCAGGATCCTGGATTATTTCCGAGAGAGGAATTGGCCCCTATACCATATTCAACACTGCTCAACAAATCCGGGATCACCATTGTTTCCAGGTAAAAAAGGAAATGACATAAAATCAATTGTAGCCCCAACAAAAGGGGAACAGGTAATTCAAAAAAATACTAATAGTGCATTCATCAATACAAACCTGGGGAAAACGCTCCAGAATGAGCGTATTGAGAAGCTGGTTTTGGTGGGATTAACCACAGACCATTGTGTGTCGGCCACTGTTCGCAATGCGGCAGACCTTGGATATAAATCCTTTCTTATTTCTGATGCTACAGCAACCTATGCCAAAACAGGAATTGACGGTAATTTCTACGAGGCTGAATTAATTCACCAGATAAGTTTGGCGAGTCTTCGGGATGAATTTGCAACCATCCTTACCACAGTTGATCTACTTTCAAAACTTCAAGATCTCGGACAATCTGGTCTGGTCTAAATTATCTGTATTTATTCGCTAATAAGGTTCAGGGATTATATTTCCAGGAACATGAGATTTATCACCTTTTTGCGCATAGGTATTCCATAATTTTGGTTGGCATCGCCAATAATTTCATATTAATTAAACTGAAAACCATAGAACTATGAAAGATAAACGATCTGATTTGGCTGGTCCCGGAATAAGCACCTATGAAGAGGTCAGCAAGGTATTACCATCAGATTATCACGCTTTATTGCCCCCATTAAAGCGAATGGAAGCCTTGTACATGGTCAAAGATTACATCGAAAAAGGACTGGCGAACGCATTAAATTTACAGTTGGTCCAAGTACCGTTGATCGTTAGCAAAGACAGTGGTGTTAACGATTACCTGGATAGGGATGGTTCAAGGACACCTGTTGAATTCCTTACCGGATTGGGTTTAGAAAAACGAATCGAAGCCCAGGTGGTCCAGGCAGCTACTAAATGGAAACGTTTGGCGTTGGCTCAATATGACTGTGAAGTTGGCCAGGGTATCAACACGGATATGCGGGCTATCAGAAAGGATTATTTTCTTGATCATGATCACTCGTCCTACGTAGATCAGTGGGATTGGGAAAAACGGATAAACCTAGAAGATAGAAACCTTGAATATTTGAAAGATTCGGTCAGTAAAATTTGGTCAGTAATTCGTGAAGCAGGCATAATGGCAAGGCAGCATTTTCCCGCGCTAGCAGATCCGAGATATCCTGATTTTCCGGAAGAATTGAAATTCATACATGCTGAGGACATACTGGATATGTTTCCGGATCTTCCTAGAAAAGAAAGGGAAAACAAACTTTTAGAGCAATACCCTGCGGTATTTATTATCGGAATTGGTTCTGTCTTAAAAGACGGTTATCCGCACGAGATGCGCGCTGCCGATTATGACGACTGGATAACGCCTACCATAATTAACAACGGTGAGCAATATCACGGACTTAATGGTGATATTCTGGTCTATAACCCGGTAACCAAGAGACGCCATGAATTGAGTTCCATGGGTATACGTGTTACCAAGGAAACATTAAAAACACAGCTCGAGCTATCAGGACAGACTGATTTTCTGGAACTCCCCTATCACCAGGCTATTTTGAATGACGAAATACCATTGAGTATAGGTGGAGGCATAGGTCAGGCAAGAACATATATGTACTTATTGAGAACTGCTCACCTTGGAGAGGTAACGGTGTCTGTATGGCCTGATGAATTAAAAAATATTTGTGCTGAAAAGAACATTTATGTTCTTGAATGAAATAATGCTTAACATATTAATAATATCCAAATGAAGAAGAAATTGTTGATTGCATCCTGTGCCCTGATATTCTTAGGTGTAGTTGGATTTCAAATCGCTAATCAAAGCCTCCACATGTTCCAAAGCCCCGGAGCACGGATCATTGACTATGAGGAGAGTGACTATGGTTTAGGAAGCGGTTATATTGATAGCTTAAAGCCGTATCCGGATTTAAAAAAAGGGGAAAGAACCCCATTTGAATTGTGGGAATATGCTGGCAAAGGTAAAAGTTCATTTGACATACCAGAACTCCCTATGTCATGGGACGATTGGGTAAAATTTCATGAAAAACAGAAACCCGAATTAATGAATGATGTCCGGGAATATATGAAAACCAGGTTTGATTTTAATGGGAAAGCCATGCCCGGTAAATTCATGTCAGGAGAACGAAAACCGATTATGTTTGGTCCTGTTGCGCGTCTGCCTAAAGGGGTCAGGTCTTTTGAAGAACTGTCCCGTTTAAGCCCCGAAGAGATAAAGGAACGGGATATTTTTCCATACAAACCTTTGGCGCACCCGCTACATTCGACAGCACATATGGTGTTTCCTGATAGTTGGAATAAAGCACATCCGGAACATATGCGATTTGACGTGGATCATGATTTCCCGGATGAATATTTGCCCGAATTTCCACCTCCAATGTTTTTAACAACCCATAAGGAATTGGGAGATGTTACAAAGGGAAGGGAAGTTACCTTAAGCAACTATTACGAAATTTTCGATGGCTTGCTTACTGCCGAACAAATGGAAGGATTGAAAGAATTACTTAAACCAACACCTACAACCTGGTTTAATCATACAACTCATAGGGTGACCTTGGAACCAAGTGCTGGTGTTTCCTGTTTTTCATGTCATGTGAATGGGCATACCAACGGTGCTTTTGAACTAGGGCCTGACTCCAGACCTAATTTAGCCCGACTCAGAGTAGACACACCTACCATGAGGGGCAATTTCAATTTAATGCAACTCTCTTCTAAACGATCCATCCGCAGTATGGATCACTTTGCAGAAGTCGAAGAATATTTTGATGGCGACCCCGGAATGCAACAGGCCATTGGTCCACGAGCACAAAAAAGAGAGGTAACAAATAGAATGGGAGATTTTAACTCCATATTGGATTTCCCTCCAGCACCAAAATTGAATCCGCTCGGAAAATTATATGCTGATAAGGCCTCTGAGCAGGAATTGCATGGAGAAAAGATATTCTATGGAAAAGGTAAATGCGCATCCTGCCATTCAGGACCTGCGTTTGTTGACGATTATATGCATGATCTTCAAGTTGAAAGATTCTATAAAGGACGGCCTGAAGGTCCAATCAAGACATTTCCTCTTCGTGGAATTAAAGATTCACCGCCGTATCTTCATGACGGAAGATGCCCTACCCTGGGTGATACTGTTGAATTCTTTAATCTCGTACTGGAATTAGAGTTAACTAAAGAAGAAAAGGATGCCTTAGTTGCCTATATGCTTTGTTTGTAAAATGATCATTATATAATGGTGGAGATACCTCTATTCTAATATGCCGGGTTAGGCACTAGATTTCCATAATAAATTCTGTAGCTGGACCATTTCACTTACCCAGATAATCGTAAGTTTATGATATTCTAAATATTCCTTCAATGAAACCAAATTATAGAACCTTTATTCCCGAAGGTTTCAGCACGGTAAATCCCTACCTATTTGCCGCTGACCCTGAAGGCCTTATCGTTTTTCTTAAGCAGGCATTTGCAGCCGAAGAACTCAATCGTACAGTCAATCAAAAGACAGGAGAGGTAGCAAATTGTATTCTAAAACTGGGGCATAGCTGTATCATGATCAGCCAGGCCAGAGGTGATTTTGAGGACATGAGAACCTCCTTCTATCTTTATGTGGAAAACGTAGATGAGGTCTACGAGCAAGCATTGCAGTCTGGTGCTGAGGATGTTTTAAAACCGATGGATATGGATTATCTGGACAGGCAGGCTGGTGTAGTTGACCCTGAGGGTAATTATTGGTGGATTTCTAAAAGACTGGTTAAGGAAAACTATCAGGATTAATATGAGAATTAATAGCGTGCGATTATTTACACCATTAATTTTGTTGATTTCCTGGGTCGGTAGTTCGCAAAGCGGGTTATTTGCTTACGAATCTCCAAGACTCCAAATCAAAAAAATTACTGAGCAAGCTTATATACACATTTCTTTTCTGGAAACTCAGGATTACGGTAAGGTGCCCTGCAATGGTATGATAGTAATAAGTGATAAAGAAGCTGTAGTACTTGAAACCCCAGTCAATGATGAGGTTTCTGAAGAGCTAATTAAGTGGATTGAAGAAGAAAAGGGTGCTGAGATCAAAGCTGTGATAGTACATCATTTTCATGTGGATTGTCTAGGTGGTCTTAGTGCATTCCATCAAAGAAAGATCCCTTCCTTCGCTGATCAACTCACTATTGATTTTGCTCCAAGTAATGGATATGAGCCACCTATCCATGCTATAAAAAGTGGACACCAGACCCCAATTGCTAATGAAACTATCTCTACCTACAACTTCGGGCCTGCACATACCGAAGACAACGTGGTTAGTTATTTTGAAGGTGAGAGAATACTTTTTGGAGGTTGCATGATCAAAAGTCTTAACGCTTCGAAAGGAAATACAGCGGACGCCGATCTAAACCAATGGCCAGAGACTGTAGCCAAGATCAAGAGGAGCTTCCCAGAGCTGATCACGGTTGTTCCCGGGCACGGAAAAGAAGGAGGATCAGAACTTTTAGACTATACGATTGATTTATTTTCACAAAACTGAAAAAGATATATTTACACAATTGGCATTTTCACGGCGATCAAATACCCTCAGACCAAATAATATTTAGTAGATTTATTTAGTATTGATCCATTACAATGCTAACCATCTGACAGTATCATCTTCAAGGCGATTTTAGTTATAATAGTTCGCCTTAAGGTGCTTTTCTATCAGATCAATACAACTCCCAATGCGAATAGTTGATCTGAGTAAACCCATCGTTTTCAATAAGGCAGACCCTTGGTTTATGCGTGTAAAAATTAAGCATAAGCCTCATAAAAAGGCCCGTTGGTTACTTCGCTTGTTAGGTTTACCTTTTAGATTATTTCCCAAAGGCTTTACGGGCTGGGCAGATGATACAATTAAAAAAATGGGTGTTCATGCCACTACCCATATCGATGCACCCTGGCACTATTCGCCCACAACAAACGGAAAAAGATCCAAAACTATTGACGAGATACCACTTGATTGGTGTTATGGTGACGGCCTCGTCATAGATATGACCCATAAAAAAGACTACGACCCCATTACAGTTAAAGACTTACAAGGATTCTTACAAGAAAATTCTCTTTCACTGAATCCGGAAATGATCGTATTAATCAAGACGGGCAGGGATAAATATAATGGCACACCGAACTTCCACAAGATCGGTACAGGTATGAGTGCAGCTGCAACAGAATGGCTAATTGACTCTGGTATAAAAGTAATGGGTATAGATTCCTGGGGCTGGGATCTGCCACTACCTTATATGATAAAAAAGGCCAAAGAGACCGGCGATTCGGAATATTTTTGGGAAGCTCATTTGGTAGGCCAACGTAAAGAATACTGCCATATAGAACAACTGGTGAACTTAGACGCTCTCCCACTCATCGGTTTCAAAGTCGCTGTTTTTCCCTTAAAAATTGTTGGGGCTTCTGCCGCTCCAGCACGGGTTGTAGCGCTTTTAGATGATGGATAAAAGTTGAATCGAAATGGTTAAAAGAAGAAAATTTTTATGGTTAGTTCTCATCGGCTTCTTGCTTGTGACCGGTATTACGTGGTATTACCGGCTAAAGAAGAGAATGATAGAGCGAAAGTCTTTGGAGCCATTATCCCTCTCTGAGATATGCACCCGTCAGAAAATGATCGATTTCGGATTGGCATATCGCCAGATATCTGGAGAAAATAGTGCAGATAGCATAAGAGCATTACTTGCATTAGATCCGTCCGACCTGTTCAAAAATCAACAAAAACAATTAGAAGAGAGAATTAGTGAAGACTTTAAGCAAGACAATACAGTTGTAATTGATGGGTGGCTATTGAGTATAACCGAAGCAAGACAGTGTGCCCTCCTATCATTAGAAGCCATTAAGTAGAATGCATATTGATGCCCGACTTATAGAACAGAATACGCTTATTGAAGCCGATATTTGTATTATCGGTGCAGGCGCTGCCGGAATAAGCATGGCGCTTGATTTGATGGATACTCCTCTTAAAATTGTTTTACTGGAAGGAGGAGGTTTTGAGTACGATGAACGGGTACAAGATCTATATCAAGGGAAGAATACAGGTCAGCGATATTTCCCTTTACGTTCTTCAAGACTCCACTTATTTGGTGGAACAACAGGACATTGGGGAGGACTCTGTGCGCCTTTTGACCCTTTGGACTTTAAGGAACGTTCCTGGGTGCCTCACAGTGGCTGGCCCTTAGGTCTGGAAGAATTGCATCCCTACTACGAAAAAGCACATGAGTATCTGGAATTAGGCGCTTATAGCTACGATCTTAAATATTGGGCTCAACAGTATCCGGATCTAATTCCTTTTCCACTCGATCCAAAAATCATTTGGTCAAAAATGTGGCAGTTTAGTCCCCCTACCCGATTTGGGAAAAAGTATCGGACAACAATCAAGGACGCAACAAATATTTACCTATACACCTATGCCAATTGCACGGAATTAGAAGCCAATGATTCGGTCTCAGAAATAACTCAGATCCATATAAAGAATCATGAAGGTAAATCACATAAAGTAAGGGCCAGGTATTATATACTGGCGTGCGGTGCCGTACAGAATGCGCGACTCCTGCTGGCTTCAAACAAACGGGCCCCAAAGGGTTTAGGAAATGACAATGACCTTGTAGGCCGATATTTTATGGAACATCTGGAAGTGAAATCTGCAGAATTATGGCTTACTAAACCACTGTCTACCGCTCTATATAGTTACCGCTCATCAGACAGAAGACCGAGAGCTGAAATAGCAGTTACCGAAGCGGTGCAAGAGAAATACCATATGTTAAATGGAACTGCTTCTCTAACGTACCTTCCGGTGGCTCAAGAACAGAAACCACTTTTAGACCTATGGGAAAATCAGGACCCGCGGCTCGCATATGATAATTTCGTAAAGAATTTCAGAAGATCCAGGGATTATCAGGATGAAGCTACAGAAGCAGGCCACCACAGGGCGTATGAACTATATACCCGAATGGAGCAGGCACCGAATCCCAACTCCAGAATTTACCTGGATCAGGATAAAGACGCCTTAGGAGTGCCCAGTGCATTATTGCTCTGGGCA
>JAAUYH010015728.1_pt1 | contig 14106 bp, 7 predicted proteins | sample 7278061 | NCBI WGS metagenome assembly JAAUYH01 (sample SAMN14350203, study PRJNA611818) | marine sediment metagenome | isolation source: surface marine sediment (0.6m) | place: French Polynesia: Moorea | collected 2018-08
AGAGGGCAAATCGGGTGCGACTGATTCTGATGTAAAACTTACGCTCCGATTTGAATTGACCCGAAAAAATATCACTCGATCGGTGTTCAGGAACTTTCGAATTCGTTCTACCGTTTGATCAATAATGGCTGTTAGCGCTTCCCTATTATCAGCTGGAGCGCCCGTTATCTTCGCAAAAAGCTGAGCTTTGTGAGTTTCGCCGGTTTGATATTGCAGCAGTTCTTTTACCTTCACCACAAGGGTGTTAAAGGTCTGTGTCAGAGCTTGAATTTCAACGCTTCCGTGGGCGGCGACCGCCACAGTCAACTCGCCTGCCATGAATTGCTTTGCTTTACTCGCTAACTTGAGAATGGGGGTCGTGACTTGGTGGGCTAGCAGTAGCACCAAGCCGCTGGTCGCCCCCCCTAAGAGCAGGGCTGTTAGAGCGAATAGCTGCAATAGATTACGACCCGTCACAGATATTTCCGCCAGATCCATAGAGGCGATCGCAACCCACTCTGTGGCTGGAATGGCGGCGATTTTATACTGCTTGCCTTGGGCGATGAAAGAGACCAGCAGAGGGTCTCCATCTGAGGCGGTCACTGCGAGTTCCTGGAGCGAAAACTGATTGTTTAAGGTCTGCAGGAGTTGCTGAGGATTGATTACCTCGGTCTCGAGTTTCACTAGCGATGCAATCAGTTGTTCAACCACTTCCCCGCCAATGATTTTGCGAGTGTTGTGAAATCCTTCCGGGGAAAAGGTATCGATCACGCTCAATTGGTTGGCGTCGATCAGTTGAACTTGTTGTGAGCCAGTGATACTGGTGCGTTTTAGAAATTTTGCGACAAGGCTGAATTTTCTAGCTGGCAGGACGGCCCTAACCACCCCCAGAAAATCACCAGATTGGTTATGGTAAATAGCTTGGGCCAGTTCGACTGTAAATCCCTTAGCGGCGTAATTAAAGTCAGGCGACCCGATCCACAATCCCTCGCTTTTGCCCATTTGCCACCATTCTTCATCGCTCTGGACAAAGTCTGTGGTGGGCTCACTATAAGCGACATTAAATCCATGCTGTTCCGTAATCAAGATCTCAGAAATTTCTGCAGTCTCTATCGTTTCTTGTAAGTAGTCATTCAGGGCATGGTGAATGCGGAGAAGTTTTGTCTCCTGAAACCGAGACTCTAGGTCCGCCATCGAGAGTTGGTCTATGCCGTCGGACACGGCTTGCTTCCCGCCGGCAAATGCTTCGTTAATCACGAGGGGACTGGCCGCAATTGTCCGAGGCAGGTCTAGGAGGTCTTCCAAAACGGCGCTGGTTCCTTCGCTCGCAAGCATCGCTTGGTTCTGCAATTGAAGCTGTATTCGGGCCTCAGCTCGTTGTTGGCTCAATTGATAACCGATACCACTGGCGATGGCGAGAGGGCCTAACACAGCAGGCAAGAGGGTCCATAGCAGTTGGCGGCGGAGACTTACCCCGCGCGCTTTGGGCTCCTCCTCGGTTGTGGTTGACGGAGAGAACTCAAGGGTATCCGGCGGAAACCGCAAAAAGCTCTGTTCGCCGCCAGGAGCAGTGGGTAACGCCTCTCTACGAAGAGAGAATGTGTCTCCTATCAAGGAAGATTGATGGTGTTCGCGTCTATTTCTTTTCAAGGGAATTTTGTTTGTTATAGGATTAAAAAAACTTCAAATGTGCACAATCAGCTAAGTTGTCGGCCAGATAATCTTCAACTGGCTGAAATTTTCTAAAATGAAGCGGTCGGCAGGAAGATTGCTCCGCCCAACGCATTTTTTGTCTTGAATTTAAACTTGTTAGGGTTACGAAGGTTTGCCAATTGGAATAGCAAACCTTAGTCTATGGATATCGTCTGAGAATTTGCTGAGAAATGGTGAAAAAATGAAAAGCCCAATGAAGCCTAGATGCACATTGTTTGATATCAGTTCCTCTACTGAATTTATTGGAATTCTAGAACTGGTTATCTAACTGATTGAGGATTGACCGCACCTTGAACTGGGCGCCTTTATCATTGCAGATATCGACTTTAAACTACGTACTAACGCAGTATTACACTAGCTTGCCATAGTTATTGAGGAGATTGAAGCTATTAAGAAATAACTTCACACTTTAAGTTGTAAAAAGTATGACCGCCTTTGGTGTCTAGACAAATTGAGTTTTCCTTTCTCTAGGAGAGGATTTAGAGATGTTTTCACTTAGATAATCAGAAATTCACCCAACTGCTGTCAACATCGCATCAAATACTTTTGAGATAAAGGATCTAGACTATTTACATCAGATCCAGTTCATCCCCGCTTCAAATTCCAAAAAGTAAGGAATTCAGGCATTTAAAGCTGAATTTGATTCCTAACACTCACATTTGCGCTAGTGTAGTCAGAGTTCTTAAAGATATTTCTCAGTTCAGGCTTTTCACTTCTGAATTGAAAAGGGGGAGAATGGTTGCAAAATCGTTTCCAATATTTCAAAGTTAAGGTTTTATTAACCTTCGCCGTCAGTGAGTATGACAGTGTCCAAATCAGCGCTTGGATTTGCGAAGACTTTTACATACCTGGGTCAAAACTAGGAAGGGAACTCGAAAAATCGGTCTATATTCATTGGGGTGGTTTCTGATGTGAGTTTTTTGCGAAGTTGTGTTGACCGTAAATTTATTGCATTCCCACCTAAATTACCTTCTAGAATTAACCGAGTTTGTTTGAATTGCTCATGATTAGGGAACTATTCAACCAAAGATTATGTCAATCACTTGTGGAACTAGCGCAGGCTGGAAAACATCATTCGCCAGTTACTGTAAGTAATGTTTCTAGAGGCTTTTAGCCGATTTCGGCTATTTAATTAAAATCTGCAAAGAAGTTGAAACTAGAACATAGCTGATTTGCTTCATTTAGCTAACATCACCCTGTTTGATACTGTAATTTTGAATCTTGCAGTGGAGTCAGTGGTGCTTGTATTGGCGCTGAAGTAGGATAATTTCCCAGAATTATCCCCCAAGCCTCAAAAAACAATATTTTCGACCTTCTGCGCTAAACCTCGTTGCGTGGGATTAGAGACATTGTTTGTCATTCTAATGCGGATACTCATGCCTCAGATCAAGGAGCCTTGGTTTACAACCTTTTTTATCATAATGCTAGTTGCTTTGTTGGGAGGAGTGTCTGGAGGAATTTGGCTGCTCATCAGACACCCCGACGCTAATACTGGTGAAACAAATTCAGATAGACCTTTAGCTCAATCAGCTACCTCAGACCTTCCAAATTCCTCTAGAAATAACCAGGATGATTCTTCTAGAGGGGATAAAAGCAAGGCGCCAGGTAAATTCAGCAGCTTTGCAGACGTTGATGGAGTGCCAACAGGCTTATTTAAGTACGGAGGCAGCACAACATGGGTTCCTCTGCGTCAAAAGGAAACGCCTTCCATCAATGCCTTTTGGCCAGATTTTCAACTCCTTTATGTATTGCCAGTCTCGGGGAACCCTGGTTCGGGAACGGGGATCAAAATGCTGTTAGAAGGGCGGTTAGATTTTTCTCAATCGTCTCGCCCTCTGAAACTAGAGGAATACGAAGAAGCCAAACGGAGAGGATTTAACCTTGAACAAATCCCAGTTGCGATTGACGATATTTCGTTTGTCGTTAACCCCGATTTAGACATTTCTGGATTAACGATCGACGACCTCAAGGGGATCTATACAGGGAAGATCGTCAATTGGAGTGAGGTGAACGGCCCAGACGTTCCGATTGTTCCTTTCTCCCGTTCTCCGCTAGTAGGGGGAACCCCTGAATTTTTTATTGAACAGGTACTTGGGAATGAGGAATTAGGCAGCGCGGTCGAGGTGGTTGACAATACCACCCAAGGGCTAAGCGAAGTTGCCGCAAACCTGGGCGGCATCTATTACGCCTCGTCTCCTGAGGTTGTTCCTCAATGCACAACCAAACCTATTCCCATCGCCCGAAGCTCAGAGGAACCGTTTGTTCCTCCCTATAAAGAACCGTTTATTTCACCTGATGCTTGTCCTGGCCAGCGAAACCAACTAAACATTGAGGCGACTAAAAAAGGAGAGTATCCGCTTACTCGACGACTCTTTGTGATTGTGAAAAAAGATGGAGGTCTGGCTCAACAGGCTGGTCTAGCCTATGCTCGGCTAATTTTGACAGATCAAGGCCAACAACTCGTTCAGGATGCAGGATTTGTGAGTATCCGATAAGCACAAGATCTAAGCTCGACTTTATCACCCAATCCCTATAGCAGAGTCAGTCAAGCCAAGTATCACTGGTCATTTTTCAATCACACAGTTTCAATTACATGCTTTGCAAGGTCAGGACAACACCCTGGGCCCTGTGCTCTACATTTGCTGAGGTGTATCCCTCCAAGCGGGAATTACTCCAGTAAGCGGGGAATCGCGTATAGTGAAATCTACCCTCCTTACCTTTGAGTAACTTCATCCCCATTGGCATGACTGAAGTGTCTACCCCCTCCCTAAAGCGTCCCCCAAGCCTTGCTAGAAAACTGAAAGGGGCGGTATTGATTCTATTGGCGGGGGTGATTGGCGTAGGCGTGGCGACGTATTGGTTGCGTCGTCCGCTTGATCAAGGCTTGCGACTTAGCGGCAGAATTGAAGGGTATGAGACCGATGTGGGGGCTAAGGTGGGGGGGCGGATTGTATCAATTGCAGTGCGAGAAGGCGATCGCGTCATACAGGGACAAGTCATCGCCCAATTGGACGATGCAGAACTGCAAGCAGCCTTGGCGGGGGCTGCGGCTCGGGTGGCTGCAGCCCAACAGCAGGTGAGTCAAGCCTTGCTGCAGATCTCTGTGATCGAACGGCAAATTGAAGAGGTTCAATTGATGCAATTGCAGTCTGAGGACGACGCGTTGGGCCGAATAAACGCCGCCCAGGCTAGTGTGGCGTCAGCCCAGGCTCAGTTGGCTCAAGCGGAGGCTCAAGCGAAACAGCTTGAGGCGGAATTGAAGTTGGCCGCAGCCGATCGAGATCGCTTTGATCGCTTGTCTCGAGAGGGAGCCGTTTCTCGACAGCGATTTGAGCAGGCCCAAACCCAATTTGAAGCGGTTCGGGAAACATTGCAGGCTCGGCGCGCCGCTGTCACCGCCGCCCAGTCTCAGGTGACAGCGGCCCAGGGCGCCTTGACTCAATCCCGCGCCAGTCGCCTCAATCCCGACATTCGACTGGCCCAGATCCAGCGGCTGCAAACCCAACTTGAGCAGGCGGAGGCCCAACTCAAAGCGTCCCAGTCCAACGTCAACAATGCCGAAGCCAATCGCAGAGAAATTGGCGCGCGGCTCAACCATTTAGAGATTGTCAGCCCGATTGATGGGGTTGTGTTGACCCGAACGACGGAACCCGGCGAAGTGATCGCGGCTGGAAAAACTGTCCTCACCGTCATTAATCTAGATGATGTCTTTCTCCGCGGCTATATTCCAGAGAAACAGGTAGGCGCCGTTCGGTTAGGACAATCAGCTCAAGTATTTCTCGACTCCGCGCCGGATCGTCCCTTGAGCGCCACGGTTTCCGCGATCGATACAGAAGCCTCCTTTACCCCCGAGAACATTTACTTCCGAGATGACCGCGTCACTCAGGTGTTTGGTCTCAAGCTTCGTATCGAGAACCCGGAAGGGTTCGCTAAGCCCGGTATGCCAGCAGATGCAGAAATTCTCACCGATGATGTGCAGGAGTGAATGGTAACGATGGCTTCTTCCTCCCCTTCCACTGGAAACGAGATGAGGACTATCCACTCAAAGGCCGTCACGATCCAAGTTGAGGGTCTTTACAAGCACTATGGATCTGTGGCCGCCGTTTGTGGAATTGATTTTGAGGTGGAGCGAGGCGAGATTTTTGGGTTAATTGGTCCCGACGGGGCGGGAAAAACCAGCACGTTTCAAATCCTGGCGGGGGTGATGGAAGCCAGTGCTGGCCAGGCAAGGATTCTCGGGCGGCCGCCCCGGGACGCACGGTTGAATTTGGGCTATCTGACCCAAGGCTTCTCCCTCTATGCCGATCTCAGTATTCTCGAAAATCTGCGCTATACGGCGGGATTGCGCAAAGTTCCCAAAGCTGATTTTCGCGATCGCGCCGCTGACCTCTTAACCTTGATGGGGTTGGAGCAATTCCCGAATCGGTTAGCCCGTCAACTGTCCGGCGGTATGAAGCAGAAGCTGGCGCTCTGTTGCGCTTTGATTGCCCGACCCCAAGTGTTGCTCTTGGATGAACCGACCACTGGCGTTGACCCCGTCTCACGGCGTGAATTTTGGGACTTGCTGGCAGGGATTGCCATTGAAGGCGTCACTGTGGTGGTCGCCACCCCCTATCTAGATGAAGCAGAACGCTGCCATCGGATTGGGTTGATTTACGAGGGCAAAATTCAACAGACGGGGACCTTGACGGAACTCCGCGCCAATCTAGGATTGCATCGTATTGAAGTCCGGGCCGAGAATTTGCCGACAGCGGAAGCAGCCCTGCAAGCTGCATTAGCGCCTGGGGAGACTGATCTGGTCGATTTACAATCCTTTGGCGATCGACTAGACATCCTCACTGCTGATGTGGACACGGCGACGGTTCAAATCCGCGACATCCTAGCGCAAAAACAACTGTCGCTCCAGTCCCTGGAAGCCAACGACCCCACTCTGGAAAACGTCTTTGTGAATCACCTCCGGCGGCAGGGGGCGGACCCCAGCTATCGACCGTTTCCCTACCATCGACGGCAGTCCCGTCAACTATCCCGTCACCAGGATCTCCAGCAGGATGCTTCGGCGCTCCCTGAACCATCCGTCGCCATCTCAGCGGATCGTCTGCGGAAGGTTTTTGGCGAATTTCAGGCGGTTAAGGATGTCACCCTGACAGTCCATTATGGAGAAATCTACGGGTTGCTTGGGGCGAATGGAGCGGGTAAAACCACCACCATTAAGATGCTTTGCGGGTTACTGCCAATAACTGGCGGGAGTATGAGTCTGGCGGGGGAGACCCAAAACCTGCATCGGGCTGAGGTGCGATCGCGCCTCGGCTATATGAGCCAGAAGTTTACCCTGTATGATGATCTGACCATCCGCCACAATCTAGAGTTTTATTGTGGGGTTTACGGCATTCCGCGATCGCTTCACCGCGAGAAAATTGAGTGGGTTCTGGAAACCTGTGGTCTCGCGGGGCGGGAGAATACCCTGACCAAACGTCTTCCCGGCGGCTGGAAGCAGCGGGTGGCCTTCGGCGCTTCGGTGATGCATGAGCCGGATATTTTGTTTTTGGATGAACCCACCTCCGGCGTCGATCCCTTAGCAAGGCGGCAGTTCTGGCGGTTAATCCGCGACTTTGCCCGTCAAGGAACGGCCATCTTAGTCACGACCCATTACCTGGAAGAAGCCGAAAACTGTAACCGACTGGCGTTTATGGCGGCGGGGGAAATTGTCGCCCAGGGCTCGCCGACCCAGATAAAGGCAAGCCAGTCGGGGCAGTTAATTGAGTTAGTCACCAGCCAAACCCAAACGGCTTCACAGTTGCTCAAGCAACAGCTTCCCTCCTGGCGAGTTTCCATTTTTGGCGATCGCTTGCATCTAGTTCTGGATCGCCCTGAGCAAGACATTGGCCTTGTCATCCAATGTTTACAGAAGGCTCAGATCGAGATTCGCAGTCAGCGTTTGCTTCCCTTCACTCTCGAAGATGCATTTATCGGCACGATACAGCGTGCGGAGGTTAGCCCGTGAACCGGATCTTATCTCAGGCCCAGAAAGAACTGGCTCAATTTAGTCGCGATCGCCTCACGGTCGCCTTGGCCCTAATTCTGCCGTTGGGCATATTGCTGATTTACGGCTATGCAATCCGGCTGGAGACGAAAAATATTCCCCTAGCGGTTCAAGATTTTGATAACTCTCCCCTGAGCCGCACCTACGTGGAACGCCTCTTCGCCACCAATCAATTCATTCCCACGCCTCTGGCCGGAACCTCGCCCCTATCGGCGTTGGACCGCGGGACCGCCAAAGCGACGGTTGTGATTCCTCCGACCTTTTCTCGGGATGTGGCGGAAGGGAGCAGTACGGTGCAGGTGCTGGTCGATGGTACGGATGTCAACAACGCCCGAGTCATTCAAAACAGCATTCGAGGCGTCACCAATTTCTTTATCCAATCTCTGCCCAATATCTCCCGTCCACAGGGCGTCATCCCACGAATTCGCATCTGGTTTAATCCAGGTCGTCAGGAATCCCTGTATATCGTTCCTGGGATCTTTGGCGTCGTGTTGTGGGTGTTTCCGTCTATGTTAGCGGCCATTTCTGTGGTGCGGGAAAAAGAGCAGGGCACCGCTATTCAGGTATACGCCTCGGACCTGAGTTCAACGGAATGGTTGCTGGGCAAAGGGATCGCCTATTGGTTGGTGGCCGTGGCGGAAGCCCTCGGGGTAATGCTGGTGTCCTTTCTACTCTTTGGCATTCGTTTGAAAACGGGTCCCGTTCCCCTCCTTCTGGGAACTGGGATCTACTTAGCGGCGGCTGTGTCCTTTGGGCTGTTTATTGGCGCAAGGACTGGCAATCAAAACGGGGCGGTTCAGGGAACTGCGATCGCAGGCTTTCTCACCTCATTTCTGCTGTCCGGCTTTATTTATCGCCTAGAAAATATTCCCTTTCCCCTATCGCTCCTTTCCAACCTCGTTCCTGCCCGGTACTATATTGTGCTGACCCGAGACGCCTTTGTCCGAGGCACAGGTTGGCCTGGCGTTTGGTATGTCCCCATCGTTGTAGGGCTAATCGGATTCTTGTTATTCAAAGTCGCCTCTAAGATTCTTCAACGAATGCAGCTATTGGACTAAGGAATCTGCACATCGATAATATCCCATCCACCTATCCACCCATCCACCCATCCACCCATCCACCCATCCACCCATCCACCCGCCCTTCACTTTACGCCCCACCCACCCCCTATGCCCTTAATCCGTCGCCTGCTCGAGAGCCGCTTTTGGGCCTTAATGCTCAAGGAAATCCGGCAAATTCTGAAGAATCGACAACTGATTTTTCTCCTGACTTTTCCGCCCACCGTGCAACTGTTGATCTTTGGTCTGGCCCTGAGTCCCGATGTCGATCACCTCAGCTTGGGGGTGGCGGACTATGCCAATTCCGCCAAAAGTCGTGAATTCATCTCGGCCTTAGTGGAAAACGAGGTGTTTAAGGTTTCCTCCTATCAGACCAATCAAGTCGCTCTGGGGCGACAAGTGAGAGTTGGAAACCTAACGGCGGGATTAGTCATTCCGCCCACATTCGATCGCGATCTCAACGAGGGACGATCGGCTGAGGTGCAGGTATTTGTTGATGGCGTTGACGCCAATACAGCAGGCATTGCCAGCGGCTATCTCAATCAAATTGCCAATCAATACACCCGACGATTAAATCCACAGCTCACGTCGCCGCCGGTGGAAACGCAAACTCGGTTTCTCTACAATCCAGGCTTAACCAGCAGTTGGTTCTTTGTCCCTGGCGTAATTGGTTTGGTGCTCACCCTTACCGGATCGCTGGTTTCCTCGGTGACGATGATTCGAGAGAAAGATGTGGGGACGCTAGAGCAATTGTTGATGACCCCTGCTGCAGGTTGGGAGATTTTGCTGGCAAAGGTGGCGCCGTTATTTATCCTCCTGATGGGGGATGTGTTGTTAGCGTCGGCGATGGGTCGCTTTGTTTTTCAGCTGCCCTTTCGCGGTAACTTCCTGCTGTTTTTTGTCTTATCTGGTTTGTATGTCTTTGTTAGCATTGGCATTGGCATTTTACTGGCGACTTTGTCGAGGACTCGACAGCAAGTGGTGTTGACGTCTTTCTTTTTCAATGTGCCGATTATTCAGCTTTCGGGTGCGATCGCGCCAATTGAAAGTATGCCTCCTTTCTTCAAGTTTCTCTCCTGGTTTGACCCCTTGCGGCATTATGTGGCGATCTCCCGCAGTCTTATCCTGAAGGGGGCGGCGGTCGACGCGCTTATTCCTAATATCGCTGTATTATTTGGGTTCGCAGCCATTTTGATGCTCATCAGCATCAGCCGATTTCGATCTCAATTGAATTAAGCTGATAGGTATTCGGGCTCCAACTTAAAGCGGGACAATTCAGTAGAGAAGGAATACAGAAGTCAGAAGTCAGAAGTTAGTCAAGAACTGGATTCTGACTTCTGTCTCCTGTATTCTACCTTCTTCCCCGAGGAAAATTTTCCACTCTAAGTTGATAACCCGATAACCAACTTATCCAAATAACTCCGAGATATCTCCCACAAATACACTTGGTGAGTCATTGCATTGCCAATCTGTATCATCATTGTCAAAGACCTGAACTTGAAAAAGTCTGTTGTCGACCCAACTAAAACTACTCAAGTCAACATCACAAAACCAATCGGCATCTGATGAGGGTTCCCCCGTTTCTAGATTCAACGCGTAGAATGTAAATGCGCCCTCGCCGGTATAGGAAAATAACGCATATTGTTCATCTTCAGACCATTGCACCCAATGCATCACGCCATATTTGGTCAGACCCACCTGCTGGGCGCCGCCCTCGGCTTTATTCACTAAGAATTCAGTCCAGCAAAGAGCGCTTTCATCTAAGCCGTCACAGGCTTTCAGGAAGTGATAATTGCCTGATGGCGAGGAGGGCGAAATGATTAGTTTTTTGGCGTAGACGTCTGACGACACCTGAATATCAGAGACAAGGACGGTTCCTTGATATAGCAACGCGCCTTCTGCTGTGAACTCCAATTCGTAGGCTTCTTCACCGGGGAGAAGTTCTGTCCAGACTTGTTCTCCAGGGATTAATGCGCTTGTACTGCTGGCGGTGATGTCTGTCTCAGGTTGGGGAGCTTTTTGCCTGCTGATCTGCACAGGATCGATAGCCGGGGAGGTAGTTTCGGTTGGCTTAGACAGGTTCTTTTTGGGCGCATTTGTCTGAGCACAGCCCAAAGTAAGACCCATAACAAAAATAGTTAAGAGCAGGGTTGAAGATTTGAAGCACTTCATAAAAAGCAACCTGTTTAAACCGCCGCTCCAGGCTAGCTTTTACTGGAGACGAGTGGCAAGTCCAGGCTGCTCTAGTTGGGCGGGCGAATAGCCATGCATTTCTATTGCAGAAAGACGGTCATTACTATGAACTTGAAGCCGTTGACAGAGAAGTTTGCTTTGAGGGCGTGAGCGTCAGCGGGATTTCGATCACAAAGGTGACGCCCTTGCCCGGCTGTATATAGAGTCGTCCTTGATGCTGATTAACCACGATACTGTGGGCGGTGGTGAGGCCTAGCCCAGGCCCTTGCCCCACAAGCTTAGTGGTGAAAAATGGATCAAAGATTTGGGATTGCAGCTCTGGAGGAATACTTGGTCCATTGTTGGTGATGGAGATGATCAAGGTCTGGGCTGTCGCTCGGGTTGCGATTACAATTTTGGGCTGATCAATATCGGCGGCTTCCAGAGCGTCAATGGCATTGGATAAAATGCTGAGGAAAACTTGATTCATGGCGCTGGCATAGCATTTCACCTTGGGGATATCGCCATAGCGCCTGACGAGGGTAATGGGTTGGGCGGTTGAGTCTAATCGGTAAGCCAACATGTGCAGGGTGCTTTCTAGATCTGCATGAATGTCGACCGATTTGAGTTCTGACTCGTCGTAGTGGGAAAAGTTGCGCAGCGACTGGATGATGTCTCGGATGCGGACTGTTCCAGTTTGCATGGAGGCGATTAATTTAGGGAAATCCTCCAAGAGGAAATCGATCTCCCGATCATCAATTGACGCCTCCTGGCTTTTAGAATTCGTTGGGTATTGGCGACGATACACGCTGATGAGATGCAGTAAGTCTTGAACATAAGCAGCGGCGTGTTTTAAGTTGCCGTAGATAAAATTGACTGGATTGTTTATTTCATGGGCCACCCCAGCCACTAAATGCCCCAAACCCACCATCTTTTCGGTATGGATCAGTTGAGCCTGGGTTAACTTGAGCTGTCGTAGCGCCTCGCTCAATTGATCGGCCTTATCCCGTTCTCGCTGAGCTGATAGGCGGAGATTGGTTTCAGCCATTTTACGTTCTGTGATGTCTCGAATCATCACCGTATAAAAGGCGTCTTTGAACACACGGGTTTCGGTGACCGTCATTTCACAGGGAAATAGGCAGCCATTGCCGCGTCTGCCTAAAATCTCGCACGGTTGCTGGGTCTGACTGGCTAGCTTCAACGTTGATTTCAGGGAAGGACGCGCTTGCCCGCCACGACGGGCATTAAGGCAGACAAATTTAGCAAAGTCAGAGCCGATTAGATTGGCTTTGGGCAGATCTAATATTCGTTCGACTTGGGGGTTCGTATTTTGAATTCGCAGCTGATCGATGGAAACGAGTAAGATGCCTTCACCGGCTGTTTTGAAGATGACTTCTGTTTTCTCAACGGCTTGTTCTAAGGTTGACACAACCTTGTGATACCAGTGGGACAATTGCCCCGCTTCAGAAAACGAATCCAACGAAATGCGGCGTTTGAGATTCCCCGTGCGGGCATGGTAACTGATGGTGGTGTAGAAATCTAGCAGGGTGCTTTTCGCCAGGTGCTCGGTCACATTAAGCCCCACATATTCTTGTCGGGGAGTGACCCGGAGGCGGAAGAAGCGATTGAAGATGAGTAGCGCCGCCATGGTTGCAGTAAAGCTCCATAGCCCGCAGGCCATAATGCCGGCTACCTGCACCTTGAGCTGTTCGATCCGACTTAACCCCGTGTTAAGAATGTCAGGATTTGCAAACAAGGCTACCGCCAATGTTCCCCACACGCCTGCCCCCAGATGAACGGGGATCGCGCCGACGGCGTCATCAATCCGTAAGCGTTCGAGCAGCGCCGTTAGCCAGAGCATGATCAAGCTGCCAACGGCTCCAATCAATATAGACTGGCCGGTGGACACGGCGTTACAGTTAGCGGTGATCGCCACCAGACCCGCCAAAGCGCCATTCATCGTTGCATTGACGGACAGGGATTGCTGACGCGCTAGGGCGATGATGATGGGGGTGATTAGCCCAGCCGCCCCTGCGATTAGGGTGTGGGTGATAATGATGGGCACGGCGCCGTCAAAGGCTAGGGCGCTTCCCCCATTGAATCCGAACCACCCGAACCATAGGAGAAGTGCGCCTAAAAAGGAGAAGGGAAAATCTGACCCGGATATGATCTGGTGCGATCGCTTTCTAGAAAATCGGCCTAACCGGGGACCGATAAATAAAACCGTCGCTAGCGCGCTCCATCCGCCCAAGCTATGCACAACGGTCGAACCGGCGAAATCAATAAAACCACGTTCCCCCAACCATCCCAACGACTGGCCTTGGCCCAGTCCATTCCAGGCCCAATGACCAAAAAAAGGATAAATGAGCCCCGAAACCACCGCTGAGATGGCGATATAGCCTCTGAAACTCATCCGTTCAGCTACCGCGCCGGAGAGAATCGTTACCGACGTGCTGCAGAAAATCGCCTGGAATAAAAAAAACGCAGTGAACCAAGCCGTTTTTTGCTCTAGGGCGGGCAGGTAGTCATTCCCGCCCAACCAACCGCCATAGGATTGGCCAAACATAACGCCATGGCCGACCGCCCAGAAAATCAACACCGAGAGTCCCAGGTCGGCAATATTTTTGATAACGATATTGATGTTATTTTTACGGCGGGTGGCCCCTGCCTCAAGGCATAAAAAGCCCGCCTGCATCAAGAACACCAGGCCGGAGCAACTTACCAACCACAGCAAATCTATTGCGTTATGCGTCATCAGAGATAGCGGTCTTCATTTGTCTGGACTACGTCCGGAGCCCCCACGTCCTACACCCTGCCTTTCCTGGATCGTATTCACCAACAGGAATCCAAATTGTTCAGCTGCTACGGACTTTCTATGAATCTTGACTAATGGAGAAACTAGCTACATTAGCTTGCCTCTAGCAAGTAGGATCCTGACTGCTGACTGCTTCCCTGAAAGCAAATGCACAAATTATTTGCTTTTCAGTTTACCACTTAGGGATTTGCGCCAAAGTAAAGTCCTAGAAAAAGGCAGCAGCAATTATAAATTCCAGTAATTAAGATGTATTACCCTTGATTACGGGTGTCGAATCATCCAGCATGAAGTCAATCAGATGTTGCCAAGAATCAAACAGTAGATACTTG
>JAAUYH010158395.1_pt1 | contig 14104 bp, 12 predicted proteins | sample 7278061 | NCBI WGS metagenome assembly JAAUYH01 (sample SAMN14350203, study PRJNA611818) | marine sediment metagenome | isolation source: surface marine sediment (0.6m) | place: French Polynesia: Moorea | collected 2018-08
AGAGTACATAAGTACTATGTTGAGACATATACCTATAAAAATATAGAAATGTAAGCTACCTACAAATATCCGTTTTCAGCGAGAAAAGCAGGGGTAAGATTATATTCGCCATTATTTGCTCCTGCTTTCTTGTCTGAGTTTCCAAAATCCAGGAATTTTTCCACATATTTACCCAGGATATCTCCTTCTAAATTCACCCAGCTACCAGGGGTTAAATATCGGAGATTAGTTTCAGCATAAGTTAAGGGAATGACAGCAACCTTAAATTGGCATAACTCCTGATTGTATTGTGCTACCGTGAGACTGATACCATTGATCGCAATACTACCTTTAGAGACAATGTAACGAGAAATCTCATCTGGTGCAGTAAACTCCATTTCCCAAGAAGTCGCTGTTTGCACAGCTCCTACCATTTGTCCCATCCCATCAACGTGTCCCATGACAAAATGCCCACCAACTTTACCACCTACCCGCAACGAAGCCTCCAGATTGACATATTGAACACCTGTTGACTTTTGCCCTAGGGTAGTACGCTGTAGAGTTTCCGGGGACGCAGTGGCGAGAAATCCATCCTTAAGTTTCTGCTCTACTGTTAAGCACACCCCATCAACAGCCACGCTATCACCGTAAGCCAAATCCTCCATAATCAATTTTGACCCATCACCAATGCAGGTAATTTGCCAAGAATCTCCCCCCAGGGGTTGTATAGTTCCTAATGTTTGGATTAATCCTGTAAACACTTTCTTTTGTCCATTTTACTCTATTTATTACCCAATTACCGCAAAAATCCACTAGTAATTCTGACAATCTTTTCTATCTTGTAAGTATATTTATTGACATTGTGTTTTGTATAACTATTTCCGAAACAGAAAAGATGGGGCTTTGTTCACTCCTAGCATCAACCAATTCCATCCTAAGGCTAAAATCTATAAATTGAGCCAGTACCATAGGGAGAGAAATCCTTACATAAATATCAAGACATTCTTCTCTAACTCAAGGCATACTGAAGTAAGTAAGTTATTCCCAGATTATATTAATAGAACTTACTCTGGTGTTCACAACCATTTGGGAGTTTAATAGAAGCAATTATAGAGAATAAAACTTATGCTTATCCTTGTCCCAGTATTACCCATACAAGGGTATGATTCATTACTATTTCCCCTTAGCGTTGAAAGTATTGTAGAGGCTTAGCCAATGATTGAGATGAAAGTCGCTGGCATAGCATTAGATGCCATTACCCGCAGCCCCATTGTACTCTTGAAAGATGCTTCCGAACGCCGTGCTTTACCAATATATATCGGTCAGGAGCAAGCTAGGGCAATTATGGGTCCGATGGAAAATCAAAAACCACCAAGACCTTTAACTCACGATCTAATTGTCAGTATTCTGGAAACATGGAACATGAGTCTAGAAAAGATTATCATTCACTCCTTGCAAAAAGACACGTTTTATGCATCATTAATTCTGCAACATGGTGAAGTGAAGAAGGAAATCGATGCCCGCCCTAGTGATGCGATCGCAGTTGCTCTGCGTACTAATGCCCCTATATGGGTGATGGAAGAAGTAATTGCTGATGCTTCTATTCCTGTAGATAGGGATGCCGATGAAGCCGAGCAAGAAGCATTCCGAGAATTTATTTCCAATCTTCGTCCGGAAGATTTGATTCGCCACTTTGGTACTGAAAGTGAAAGTGAAAGCTAGAACAGTTATGAGTAAAGTGCTATAACTCCCATCTAAAGACTAAAAACTCCTGAAAAAATGCGATACCGACGTTTTGGGAAAACTAATCTGCGCTTATCCGTATTTTCCCTAGGTACTATGCGCTGTTTAAGCACACCTGAAAATGCATGGCACACAATTCAGCAAGCGGTAGTACAAGGAATAAATCATTTAGAAACAGCTAGAGGGTACGGCGAGAGTGAGGAGTTTTTAGGGAGGGCTATCACTTCTGGATTATCAGTACCCCGCTCCCAAATCCACATTACTACAAAAATACCACCTACGGCGGATGCGGATACAATGCGTCGGTATATTGATCAGTCCCTAGAAAAGTTAAATTTGGATTATGTGGATTGTTTGGGGATTCATGGCTTGAACACTTGGGAGCATTTGCAGTGGATTCAAGCTGAAAATGGCTGTATGCAAGCTGTTTGGGAAGCGGTGGCTGACAAGCGAGTGAGACATGTAGGATTTTCTACCCATGCACCATTAGAGATAATTCTCGCAGCCATTAACACGGATTTTTTTGAGTTTGTCAATTTACATTATTATTACTTTTTCCAAGGTAATGCTCCAGCTATTCAGTTAGCTGTGCAAAAGGATATGGGTGTATTTATCATTTCTCCTGGGGATAAAGGGGGTAAATTATATACTCCTCCCCAAACCTTAATAGATTTATGTCATCCTTTTTCGCCCCTAGAACTAAATTATCGTTTTTTGCTAAGCGATCCCCGAATTACAACTTTAAGTGTGGGTGCAGCCAATCCAGAGGAATTAGCAATACCTTTACAAGTTGCTGACCAAGATTATCCACCAACAGAAGCAGAAATTGCGATATTTAACTATTTAGAAAGTCATAAAAATCAAGTTTTAAGTACTACTAAATGTAGTCAATGTTATGCATGTTTACCTTGTCCAGAAAATATCAATATTCCTGAAGTTTTACGACTGCGTAATTTAGCCGTAGCTTACGAAATGAAGGAGTATGGTGAATATCGCTATGGAATGTTTGAAAATGCTGGTCATTGGTTCCCAGGAAGAAAAGGAAACAGATGTACAGAGTGTGGGGATTGTTTACCTAAATGTCCGGAAAATTTAAATATCCCCAATTTATTACAGGATACCCATAAAAGATTACAAGGGAAAGCTAGTAGGCGATTATGGGGATGAATAGCGCTGGGCGCTAGGCGCACGTAATAAGTAATAAATAATAAGTAATAAGTAATCAGTAATAAATAATAAATAATTCCCACAGGCTGTAAGCCTGGGGCTATACAAACTAAACCTGCCTTCGCAGGTTAATAATGTGCATGTTCATATGGAAGTGGTATTAACGTATATGTATAGCGCTATATCTCAGAGATTCTTGACTTTATTCTGTCCAGAAAGGCACAAAAATCATGTTTTTTCCCAACTGGAAATAAACTACGTTCTACCCATAGCAAATTGTAGGCAAACCAGCAGTTTTTTTTAATTATTAATAGTAATTGTTAGCAAGAGGAAGTATTGATATTTGGAATATTTTTGACAGTGTTTCTTAACATTATGATGCTGTCCTAACAATTACTATTGAGGAGGATACAACCGCAATGTCTAATAGTTATAATACTAGCCATCCTTTAGATAGAGGAGGGCTAACAATTAATTCTTTCTCCTCAGTCAATGAATTAACTTCCCAAAAAGATGATGGCTTACAATTAACTAGTTATAGTAGTTCTAGTTCCGAAGTAGGCACTGATGAAATTCTCAGTGCTGGATATGACAATAATTCTGGTTATGGTTTAATTGATGCAGGTAAAGCAGTTGGTAAAGCCATTGGTGAGGATAGCTTTACTGATGTTCCTGACGAGGGTGGGAATGATTGGGGTGCAGATATGGTAGAAGCTCCAGAAGTTTGGGAGCAAGGACATACAGGAAAAGGAGTGATTGTTGCTGTTTTAGATACTGGAGTAGACTATAATCACTCAGATTTGAATGACAATATTTGGACAAATACCAAAGAAATTGCTGGTAATGGCATTGATGATGATGGAAATGGTTACATTGATGATGTCTACGGCTGGAATTTTAGTGGTAATGATAATGATGTGTTAGATAGAAATGGTCATGGGACTCACGTTGCTGGCACAATTGCTGGGGAAAACAATGATTTTGGAGTGACTGGTATTGCTTACGATGCCCAAATTATGCCAGTTAAAGTGTTGGATGACTCCGGCTCTGGTAGCTATAGTTCAGTTGCTGATGGTATTTATTATGCAGTCGATAATGGAGCTCAGGTAATTAACCTGAGTTTAGGTGGCTCTCGTTCTAGTATCCAGCTAGAATTAGCCATTAAATATGCCGACAGTAAAGGTGTAACTGTGGTGATGGCTGCTGGTAATAATAGTGATTCTGAACCGGGGTATCCGGGACGTTACGCCGATGACTTCGGTATTGTTGTGGGGGCTGTTGATAGCGATAATCAGATGGCTGATTTTTCTAACCGTGCCGGTGATGATAACTTAGCTTATGTTACAGCCCCAGGAGTCGATGTTTACTCTACGGTTCCCAATAATAGATATGATTCTTATAGTGGTACTTCTATGGCGACTCCCCATGTTGCTGGTGTGGTGGCACTAATGTTGAGTGCTAATCCCAATTTGACAACAACTGAAATACGTCAAATCATCACTGAAACATCAGGAAATAATACCCAAACAACAGCAACTACTAGCTGGGATTTTTCCAGTTATTTGTCTACCAATACAACAGAAAGTTTGCACAGTAGTGCTATTTCAGGGCAGAATTTTGATGTCTCAGATATCCAGAGAACTAATCAAAAATTGTCTGCTATCAGTGATGTTTTTTCCTCTAATTCTACAGTCAATGCTCAAGAATGGAACTATAAGCAGAATATCAATCAAGCTGGGGATAGCCAATTTAGTGCTAGTGGCAATAACGACAATAATTATAATGATTGGGCAAGTATTATTGAAGGAATTGCCAGACAACTAGAACCGTATCAACAATGGTTAGATTTTTTCTTTTAAGATCCGTTTTGAATTTCCATAAAACGGCGTTTAAAACCGGGTTTGTGAATATTTGAAAAAACCCGGCTTGTTTATCTGGATGGCGATAAATAGGCGAACATAACATTGTTTTGGGCAGTGAATTGCCATGAATTCACTATCAACTTAGCCAATATCATCAGCAGAAGTATTGACTTTCATACTCCAAGGTTCTCCCTCTCCTTGAGGGGGATGAATATTTATTTTAGCATTGTTTGTAAATTTGGTTAAAGTCATGCCTAGTTGAAATAGTATATGTTGTACGAACCAGTAACTTTTATGGTTGTGACAAACAATTTCTAGTGCGAGTACGCCTGTATTTGTGGAAAAATACCAATGACAACTGGTGAGCAAGTTACGAGAAATGGAATCGCAAGCTTGGAAAAATTTCTTGCCAATGGATTCTTCTAATTGTCTGAGTAGTAACTGATCCCGTACAGAAATTTCATAGATAGGTAGATCGTCGGAATAAAGAGGGGACTTGTACATAGGAATTTTCCCATTATTAATCAGGGTATTTTGGTTCGCCTATCGCCCTTTGGCTTAACTTATCTCCCTGGGGAATATCGCCAAATTTAATTCTCAGTTTAGGCTGATGATTCGTTTTTGCCAGCCTCTATGTGATGATCTGTTATCTACACCTTTTATCTACTGATGCAGTCAAGGATTATAAAAATACTCAGTAATGATTATTTAGCTGCTCAAAGCTCTAATATATCAGAGTCAAGCAATTACAAATACAACAAAAAAAGTTACTTTTTGTACATGAAGACATAATTAACAATGTCACTGTACTGGGATGATTTTTCACATCCATTGCTGAATAAAATCTTAAATTTACATCTAGCGATCGCAGAGTTGGTCACAATACCTGCAAAATATTTAGTTATGGTCTCCATCGGCAACATTTGTTGTCAATGTATAGTGTTAAACAGATATTAGGGGTGATATAACCCCTACTTTTTGGAGAAGTCAAGGTTCTGGAAAAATCATACCATTTTGAAAAAAGAATGGGACAGATGGGTAGGGGCACGGCATCGGTCAATCTTTCAATATATAAAAGTATCTTACTGGTGCCGTGCCCTTACGAAGAATTTATATGTTGCAAACATTATTTGAGTTGGTATCAGACGGTGTTCCTAGATAAATAGTAGCTGTGTATTTCCGACTAGCTATCTCGGCACATACGCCCTAATAGGAAGTATTAGTTTTTACTCTGCAAGTTTTTTCGCAAATTGCAGGTCGAGAATACTCAATTTTTATTCGCTGTAGAACGGCGCACAAATGGTAAAAGGTCTTGCAAAATCGTTTCGTGGTAATGTTCTTGGGGATAATGTCCCACGTTGTTCAGACGAACCAATTCCCGGTTAGGTGCTGATTTCACAAAATTCTCTGCCATAGTCACATCTAGCCAAGGATCCATTGTTCCCCATTGCACCAAAATAGGTTTATCCCACTCCTTAAACCCAGAGTCAATTTCCTCCATCGATTTTGCTAGTTGCAAATTACGAATAGTAGCCAGTAAACTACGTCCAGATGCAGAGGTTTTGAGGAAGGGTTTGCGGTAAATTCCTAAATGTTGCTCATCAATTACATAACGGCTACCACCTTCTAGGGTGCGATCAACTAATAAAGGGTCTTGAGTCATCATATCCCCTGCTAGAGGTAGACCCATTTGTTTAATTTTCCAAGGTAATTTAGCGGTGGGTGCAATGGGGGTATTGAGGATGGAAATGTTGACAATTTTTTCGGGGTGACGTAAAGCATATTGCAACCCCACAGAACCTAAAAAGCCTTGTACAACTAAAGAAAATTTTTCCAGTTCCAAGGCTTGAATAAAATCTGCTAAAGCTGTGACAAAAGCATCAGGAGTGTAAGCAAACTCCCTCTGATCCGGCTTGGAAGAAAAACCACAACCAATCCAATCTGGTGCGATCGCTCTTGTTCCTTGTTGTGCTAATCCTGGTAGTATGTCCCGCCAACTATAACTTTGGGATACTAAACCATGTAGTAAAACAACTGGTAATAAATTACTTTGACCTATGGGTTCTGCATGACGGTAAAACCATTCTAGGGAATTTACGGTGATTTTATGTTCTGTGATTGACATTTATTTAATTTGCGTACCAGACGCACCAGGATTATAGATAGTTGTATGATTGGGAGATTTTTATTGATTAGAGATTATCATCTCACGAATTGCGATCGCTGTGGCAGGTGCGAGTAAAACGCCGTTGCGATAATGTCCTGTGGCGAGGAGAACGTTAGTAAATCCTGGTAATCGATCTATGATTGGTGCTGGTCTACCTTGAGGACGGGGGCGTAAACCAGACCAACTGTGGATAGTGGTGGCTGTAGCTAATGCTGGACAAAATGCGATCGCTTGTTCTAAAACTACCTGTAATAGTTCTGGTTGGGAGGGAATTTCCTTGCTACTCTCCGGGGGAAATTCTACGGTTGCTCCCACCCAATAATCCCCATTCCCCACGGGAATTATATGCACGTCATTACCAGTAATCACTGGTTGAAAGTCGGGATTACCTAAAGGGTTTGTCAATCGTAGTTGTAAAGCTTGTCCCAATACAGGACGAATATCAACAAACTGCTTTAACTGTGCCGTTAAGGGGGAGGAACCCAGTCCAGCAGCAATGATGAGATAATCAACGGCAATCCTTCCTGCACTGGTTTCAATGGCATTACAGGACTGGGAAATTCCTGGGGATGGAGATCCTGCACCCAGCACCTCCACACCAAATTTAAACTCCACACCCTTATGCTTTGCTGCTTCAACCAAAGCTATGGTTAAAGCCGTGGGGTTAATTTGACGGTCTTGCGGAGAATAAATAGCACCAGTAATATTAGTGTTATTATTTACTTGGGGACAACGTTCTTGTAGTTGATGACTGTCCCAAATTTCCAGATTCCAGCCTTGATGGCGGCGAATTTCTACCAGACTTTCCCACTTATCTAAATTCTCTGACGGGAAACACAAACTGAGGATTCCTTGACGATTACAGGGGATAGAGCGACCTATAATCGATGCCAGTTCTGGGAGTAAGGTTTCATACCGTTGTAAACTAGCTTGTCGCAGTTTCCAAGCCTTTCCCTTAGCCTTATGGCTAATAACACCCATTAATACACCCAAAGCTGCACCCGTTGAACTTGGCGATACAAACTGAGTGACAGCCACATCTGGGAATGTCGGGGGAGGGCATTTATCGAGGACAGTAATATTTAAACCTGGAACTTGACTGAGTTCATAAGCAATTGTAGCCCCAACTACACCACAACCAGCGATCGCAACTTTCATAAGAAAATCTCGGCAGTTTGGAAACTCAGTCTTTTTAAAGCTGAGAGGAAAAACGCCACGTGTGGTTTTAACCACCGTATTATTTGTTAAAATGCATAAGAGTATCCATCTTTAAAGTGAATAATTTTACAGTATTTATACGAGATGCCTTGTACTAGTTTTTCGCGAGTTGAAATATTGAAGCTACCAGTACTTCTTGTTGCTATTCTCCCAATATATTCACCTACCTTTTTACCTGTTGTAACAATAGCTTTTACAATGTCTCCAGTTTGAAAGCCCTTGACATACTTAAATCTTGGGACATACCTTACAGGAAAGCCATACTTATTGGTTCTGCACATTTGACGTGTCCCATGACCATTGCATTTTATTTTTAATGGTTGATTAGTTAACAGTTTTATATTGTTAACATCACCAACACAAGCTGCGTCAATCCAATGTTTTTTGTCAAGATTTAGCCGAGTTCGGTTATACTTTGTTTGCGCTCCTGTCGCTGTTTTTGTAAGCAATAAATTCGATAAAACTTTTACTAATTTATTTTTAGTAGCGTTAACTGCTGCTGCATCTAAAAGCGGTTTTTTAGCTTTAGATTTAATTTGATGAAGTAGGTTTGGTTTCGTGGTCAAAAATTCTTCAACTGTTCTATTTCCTTTCTTTTGATTGCATTTTTCGCAGGCTAAACACAAATTACTTACTCTATTGCTTCCTCCTTTTGACTTAGGATAAATATGCTCAATCTGTAAGGGAACATCTTTTTTACCACAGTAAGTGCATTCTCTCCCCCACTTTTCGAGTAAATATTCGCGCACTTGATAACCTTGTAATTCTCCTTGTTGATATTCAACTCCAGAAATGTCTGGATTATGCATTTGCTGCATATCAAATTTAACTTTCTCAATCCATAACTCTGATATTGGGGTATAAAGCATTAACCGTTTTACCCAAGTTTGGGTTGTTAGAATTCTATGCTCCAAGCTTGGTGGTAGCCACTTATCACTACGCTTACGATTATTAAAACGTGATTTTCTGTAATAAGTTTTTCTATTTCTACGGCTACGTCTTAATTGTCTACGAGATAATAAAGCATCTTTTATCTGATGACCTCGATGCTCTAATTCACTAGCCCAAATAACATTTTCACCGTCAAGTAAAGCAATACCTGTAAATTTACTCCCAGGGTCAATTTTTAGCGTTAATGGTCTAATGGTTGGGTTATCAATTGCAGTTTTTAGTATTAATGTAAACGGATACATCCTGTAAACTGCTGCCTTACATTTTTCTAGTAATCTACGTGCTTGTTTCGGGGTGATTGGATTTAATTGTTGTTTGTTTGTATCAACTACGAATACGTAATTTTGCATTGTTAATGCCTCAAATGGTTATGTTAGCTTCGACAAAGTTAGAGGTCGGTACTTTCCAAAAGACACTGGCTTAACCCAATAAACCTGTTTAATCTTCTGGTTCTAGAGCAAGGAACTAGCTACGTATTCCCTGGTAGGTTCTTTAACACTTACCCCTAACGAAAGTCTGGTCAACTATAATCTAAACTCTTAGGCTGGAAGCCCAGTGTCTTTAGACCTGGGTTGTTGACACTCTTAGGACGTTTTCACTCAAAGTCTTCTACTTGATAGAGTGGTAAGCCTAAATACTCATGTATTTCCCGTGCTAACCATTCCATTTCTGAAAAAGTCAAATTAGCATAACTGCTCAGATCATAGCTGACTGTGTTAGTGACAATTACTAACCAAGGCTTCAGTCCATATTTAATTGCTTCTGATGTTGCTAGCTTCAAGTGAGAGGCATTTTTTAACGAACGGGTGAAGTGCCATTTGATTCCTAGCAAATCATGGATGAGTACCAGTTGCTTTTTATTAATACGAATATGCAGACGTTGGCAAAATCCGGCAAGAATGGCAAGAATAATTATAACTATGGCTGCAAATTGTAACATTTGAGTTATTGCACCTCCTGAGGGAGCCAACAATGTAGCACCCAATGCAAAAGGAGTGGCAAAGGAAATCATTGCAATATGACGGATACTGAATCCTTGGTTTGGCAAGGAAATTTCTAAGTAATTGGCATATTTATGGAAAATAATTTTACTTTCTACTGGTTGAGCATTTCGAGAGTGGGGTGTAAGTGCTGCTTTATTTCTCGGACGAGGTTTTTTTAGAGCTGCGATCGCAATTTTTGTGGATGCAAATCTCTGAGTCAGGCTAGGTTCACTCATCCACTCTAACCAGTCGGCAAACTCTTCGCTTAAGTTAGAGGATTGGCGAAATTGAATCTGTAAATCTTTTTGGGGTAGTTCTGTGGGATGTAACCCAGTTACTAAATAAATTAATGTTGCTCCTAAACTGTAAAGGTCAGAAGCTGGAACACACCGTCCACCAAACTGCTCTGGTGGCATATATCCATAGGTTCCCACCACGGTAATTGTACTGCCTTCGGTAGCAGCTAAGTTTTGTACGGAGCCAAAGTCTACTAAATATACCTGACCCACACTATTACCGGAACGATTGGTCAGTAAAATGTTACTAGGCTTTATATCACGATGAATGACGGGGGGTTTTTGTTGATGTAAGTAGCTAAGTATTTTTAGCAAATCTATGGCTAATTCTTTCACTTCCACTTCACTGAAAGTTCTACCGGAACGTAAATGGGATTCTAAGGATTTTCCTTCCACATAAGTTTGTACTAATCCAAAGCCTTTATCTTCAGTAGTATCTAATTCAAAGTAGTCTAAATAACGGGGAATGGCAGAATGTTCTAAGCTTTTTAATGTTTCAGCTTCCCGTTCAAATAACTTTAAATCTTGCCAGTCAAAATCTTGCCCCAATAACAGTAGTTTCACTACTACCTGCTGTTGGGTATGTAAATCTTGAGCTAAGTAGGTTCTTCTCCCTGTTTGTCTGCCTAATTCCTGCTGAATTTGATAACGTTCGTTTAATATCTGGTTTGTCATAGTTCAATACCCCCTCAGCCTTACTTGTTCCTCATACCACTGAGCATGGAATTTACTCGCTACCCCCATACTTAACCCAGTAATTATTGCTGGAGCAAATACCCAAAACAGCCGCATTTGTAAGCCGCCAGAAGACAAACCAAGACTAATAGTCTGGAAGCCCAAAATTGCGATCGCAGTGGAAACTACCATACTAATGATGTTGACAGTACGCCGATGAAAAAGGGGTTTTTTCAGAGGGAAAAAAAATATTCTCGTAATAATTGCTACTAAAAATCCATTTACTAAACCGATGGGTACCCCAATAAAAGCACCGATAATTGCTCCCATTAATGTGCCAGCTACAGGAAACACCACAGTACTGTAGATAGCCGCACTAACGATAGTCACTCCACCGCCAATAGTGACACTACGCCAGATAGCACTCCATAGCACATCAAAAGTATTTACGGGTCTAGAATTTTGCATCATGGGTTTACTGGCGATGCTCAATTGATTTCCCTTCAGAGATGCTAAAGCTTGCTCTGCGGATGAAAAACGCCTTTCTAAACTGGTTTCGGTCATTTTACCTAACCATTTAACCAGTGATGGACTTAAGTTAACATGATCTTTAAATGCGATCGCCATATCTTCTTGAGGTAAATCTGCGGGATGGATACCTGCTGCTAAGGCGATAAGGGTAGCTCCCAGGCTGTAGAGATCGGTCGCGGGACTAGCATAACCACCAAACTGTTCTGGGGGCATGTAGCCATAAGTACCTACCACGGTAATGGTTTTTCCGGCTCTGCTGGCTAAGGTTTGAACAGAGCCAAAGTCTACTAAATAAGGACAATCTGCCAAAATAATATTACTGGGTTTAATATCGCGGTGAATGACTGGTGGTTGTCGCTGGTGGAGAAAAATGAGGATTTCCAGTAATTTTTCAGCAATATTTCTAACTTGCTTCTCCGTAAATTTTCCCTGCGAACCCATATGTTCTTCCAGGGATTTGCCTTTGACATAACTCTGAACTAAGGCATAACTTTTATGGGCTGAATCTAGTTCAAAGTAATCTATGTAACGGGGAATTGTCGGATGTTTTAGTGCTTTTAAGGTTTCTGCTTCCCGTTGAAACAGTTTTAGGTCTTCCCAAGCAAAATCACTACTAAAGGTCAAGAGTTTAACAATAACTAACTCTTGAGTTTCCAAGTCACGAGCCAGAAGAGTACGTCTTCCCGCCTTTTTTCCTAACTGTTCCTCAATTGCATAGCGTTGCTGAAGTATTTCTCCTCTCACCCACCGCACTCCTCGCACTGACCTTTTATTTTGGTTATAACGCAGGTTTTTAGCGATCGACAATTGGGTATTTACAGGGTTTCGCCCATGAATAGGGTGGGCAGTGCCCACCTTACCCTTCCACTTCATTGGTTCAAGATATGGGGAGCATCCCAATTTTTATGCGATACCCTAGAAGGGTATCGCTATAAGAGCAAAACCCACGATTAGGTGGGTTAAGAGAACTAACTTTATTAGCCCACCTAATCGTGGACTTGGTTTGTATAGCCCCAGGCTTTAGCCTGTTAGCGAAGGCGGCACGAAGTGCGGGCTTTTTCAAAAATTGGGATGCTCCCAAGATATGTTTGTACCTCTTCCCTATTTATCTAATTTTCGATCAGCGTCAATAAGTAAACTTTATAAGAAAATATGCTGAAAAACCCGAAGTGAATTCCTCAAAACCAAAAAAGTTTTGAGGAATGAACGTCTTTTAAGTCGGGGATGAAAGCTGTCATTCGGCTTTAGCCCTCAATGATATTAGGTTTTTTTGGTTCAGGCAGATTATCGATTAAATCTTCAATTAATTGAGTTATAGATTTATCTGCCTCTGCTGCTAATAACTGTAGTTTATATTTTCGGCGTGGACTAATCCGAATACTTAATGGAATTTTTCTCATGTACGCAGTACAATTACAATACATTAATGTTAACATAATTGGAGTTATATCATTAAGGAGGTGATACAAGTTGCTAGTTTTGGAATATAAAGTTAAAGCTAAACCAAGACAATATCAAGCAATTCGTGAAGCGATTAGAACTACTCAATTCATTCGTAATAAATGCTTGATATATTGGATGGACACATGCAAAGAAACGAAAATAGATAGATTTGCTTTGAATAAATATTCAACAGAACTACGTAACGAGTATAAATTTGTCAAAGATTTAAATAGTATGGCTGTTCAATCCTCAGCAGAAAGAGCCTGGTCAGCTATTTCTCGATTCTATGAGAATTGTCTCAAGAAAGTTCCAGGTAAAAAAGCGAAAAACGCGGTCTTGGGGTCTCCCCAAGAGGAGCGATTTTTCAAGACGGGATATCCAAGATTTCAACATGATAATCGTTCGGTTGAATACAAGACCTCTGGATGGAAGTTACACAAAACTAAGCGCCGCATTACTTTTTCTGATAAAAAAGGAATTGGTGAGCTTAAATTGCTTGGTAAATGGGATATTCATACATTCTTTGTTAAGTCAATTAAGCGAGTGCGTTTACTACGTCGTGCTGATGGATATTACTGTCAGTTTTCCATTGATGTAGATAATTCAAACCAACTAGAACCTACTGGTAAACAAATAGGTTTAGATGTTGGTTTGGAATATTTTTACTCAGATAGTAATGGTAATCATGTAGAAAATCCTCGATTTTTACGTCAATCCCAAAAGTCTATTAAACGTTCTCAACGTCGTATTTACAAACATCAAAAAGGTTCAAATAAACGACACAAATCTAGAAAAATATGTGCTCGTAAACATTTAAAAGTAACTAGGCAGCGTACCGAGTTTGCTAAGAAAATTGCTCTCACGCTTGTACAATCTAACGATTTAGTCGCCTACGAAGATTTAATTGTTAAGAACATGGTAAAAAACCACTGTCTTGCAAAATCCATCAATGATGTTGCATGGAGACTTTTTAGACAATGGCTTGAGTATTTTTCTTATAAATATGGTCGTCAAGCCATAGCTGTTAAACCACACTATACAAGTCAAAGTTGTTCTACCTGTGGGATAAAAGTCAAAAAATCTCTATCA
>JAAUYH010192844.1_pt1 | contig 14104 bp, 10 predicted proteins | sample 7278061 | NCBI WGS metagenome assembly JAAUYH01 (sample SAMN14350203, study PRJNA611818) | marine sediment metagenome | isolation source: surface marine sediment (0.6m) | place: French Polynesia: Moorea | collected 2018-08
ATTCGAGGAGCCCGCGGAGCGTACGCCAGTACGTGAGCAGGCACCGCAGAATCCAACGCAGTGTCGCGCCGTGGATCGCAATCAAGGTGACCCTGTTTAGATCATGCCCACGCCATCGCTCAACAGCAGCGTCATGAGCTCATCGCGGCTGAAGCTCTTCATTGTACCGGTATCGTCTTCGGCGATCACCGAATCGAGTAGGTCGCGTTTTTTATCGATAATAGCGGCGATTTTTTCCTCCAGGGTGCCGCTCGTGATCAGTTTGAGGACGTGAACGCCGCGCGTTTGACCCATACGGTGGACCCGATCGGTGGCTTGGTCTTCGCGGGCTGCGTTCCACCACCGGTCGTAGTGAATGACAACGGATGCGGATACCAGATCAATGCCGACCCCGCCCGCCTGCAGTGTGGCCACGAATACGCGGCAGTCGTCGTCATCGGCGAAGCGGGCAATGGCGCCGCCGCGGTCGCGCGTCTGCCCTGTGAGGGTCGCGAAGCCGACGCCGAGGCTCTGCAGATGGCGCTCGATGATGGCGACCATGCCGCGAAATTGACTGTAGACGACGACTTTTTGCCCCGAGCCCAGACATTCGTCGAGGAGCTCGGTGAAGAGCTCCCATTTGCCCGAGCTGTGCTTGCTGTAATGCTTGCTGCGTTCGCCGATCAATGCGGGATGGCAGCAGATTTGCTTCAATAGCGTCAGTAGGGCGAAAATATGCACATAAGGCACGGGTTCGTCGGGGTTGGCGAGGGCCTCCCGCAGGGCCTTGCCGCGGGCCTCGACCGCCTCGCGATATAGCTTGACCTGTTCTTCGGAGAGTTCGCAGGCGCGCAGGTCTTCAATTTTGCCCGGCAATTGGTCCAGCACATTGCTTTTGGTTCGGCGTAAGATGAAAGGCGAGATGATGTGTCGCAGTTGTTCACGAGCCCGCTCGCTATTGCGGTGCTCGATGGGGGCGACAAAGCGCCGGTCAAATGTCTTTGTACCGGGCAGATAGCGGGGCAAGGATAGATCGAATAGAGCTTTGAGATCCCAGAGCGAATTTTCGATGGGGGTACCGGAGAGGCCCAAGCGCATACCGGCATTGAGGCGCACAGCTGCGCGGTAGCCTAGGGTTTCGGGGTTCTTTAAATATTGTGCCTCGTCAAATGCGACTACGGCGAAGTCGATGGCGGCCAAATCGTCAATGTCGTTGCGCATGATGCCGTAGGAGGTCAGGAGCACGTCGGTGCCTTGCATGGCCGCTTGCAGGTTGCGCGTGCCCCCGTGAAATACGCAGGCGCGCAAATCGGGCGCGTAGCGGGCCAAGACCCTTTGCCAATGGCTGAGCACGGTCGTAGGGCAGACGACCAAGAAGGGACCTTTGACTTGGCGCTGCTCCCTGAGTGCCAGCATGAAGGCCATGACTTGGTGGGTTTTGCCCAAGCCCATGTCGTCACAGAGTAGGCCACCGAAACGGTTATCGTGCAGGAAGAGTAGCCAGTTGACCCCTTGTTCTTGGTAATCGCGCAGGGTGGAGCCCAGACCGGCAAGAGGCTTGAGCGGCCGGTTTGGTTCGATGGCCAACAGGCGGTTGATTGTGGCTCCATGGCGTCCGCTGGTGGTCACGGTGACACTGGCGGCGTCGGTGCTGGGTTCGTATCCATCCTGGGCGGCGACGAGAATGCGCAGTAATTCCATGCGGCTGAGCCTCAGGCCGGCAGGTCGGTCGGGGCCGTCGCCGTTGTCGCCGTCGGCATTGCCAGCATGTTCCTCACTGTCGCGAGGATGTCCCTCTGCGTGATTGCGTTGGCGCGATCGAGCGTTGCCGGGAGCCAGCGCTGTCATGAGTTGTTCGATGGCGTCGTCGTCGAGGTTGTCGGCGAGTTCAATGACGCCGCTGAGCTGGGGCGCATGTAAATCGACCCACAGCGCGCCGCGATGTGAATCTGTGCCGACTTCGACAAATCGTTCGCCACGCCGACGGGCGCGCAAGAGGATTTCCAACGGGATGTTGGCATCGCCAGTGCCATAGTGCATGGACAGCCAGCACCAGTCGCGTTGCAGGGCATCGGCGTGGATTTCGATGGTGTCAAAGCTGTGGATGAGGGGCAAGTCGAGGACTTCCCCCGGCGGTGGAGGACCGGCTGTTGGGCCGTCTGCCGAGGATGCCTGTTCTTGCGCGGCAGCGAGCAGCAGCGGGATTTCTTCGTGTTTGAGGGTGCGGGGGCCAACGCCGTCGCCGACGAGATGGAGGGCCTGGGCCACTGGACCCGGGCGATCGAGTTCGACAAAGGTGCCCATCTCGGGGACGTAGGCGGCATCGGCATAGCGAAAGCGCGGCTGCAGCACGATGGGGTCCAACGCGTTGGGGCCCAACGCGTTGGGGTCCGTCGCCGAGTCTGCGGCGGTGGCATTCGCGGCGGTGTCTGTTGTCGCGGCAGTCGGCGTAATGACTGGTTCGACGATGGCGCCGGTGCCGTCGTCGTCGTTGTCCTTTGGGCTGCCGCCCTGTGCATCCGTGGCAACCGCCGAGACACGCAGTTTGGGCTCAACCGAAACATCGGCGATTTTCGGGCTGCAAGTCTGCATGCGCAACGGGACCAGGAGCGCGCGTACCGCATTGCGCGCCAGTGGGAGTTGCAAGACCAACGTATCGGAGCAATGGACCTCTAGAGTGATTCCGCCGGTTTGCTCATCGACGTGCAGGGCAAATGACACGGCCTCGGACGAATATTCCCGGTAGCAGTGATAGGCCAAGCGATGCCATAGGCTGGCTTCCAGCTCCTGCTGTTCGGTCTGATGGCCGAGGCTGCGCAGCTGGCTCTCGTAGGCGCTCTCGGTGACGGATTGTAGGCGGCGCAAGATGCCGGCTCGGGGGATGGGATGAACCTTGGACGGCTTCATTCCGCGGAGGCGCTCCGATAGGCGTACGGCACTATCATGGCTACCGCGATACTGGGCCCGGGTGACGCCGTCGGGGGTTTTGATGACCACTGCGGCCTGAGTCCCAGCATCGGGGAGGCGATCGAGATGCACCTCGACGCGATCGAGAGGAACGGGGTCGTGGGCCGCAAGAGGGGCGAGAACGCGCATCCATGAGCTCTCGCCGAGATGGTGGTCTAGGTCATTGGTGCCCGCGTTACCGACGAGGGTTTGATACAGCGTCATCAAGTGCCGCACGTGCAAGCAGCGTTTGCGTTTACTCTGCGGCTGCGAACAGGTACAAGATGCGATGAGTGTGCCGCCCCGGTCGATTTGCCGCATGAGCACACTGATGTAGAGTTCGCTTTTTCCGGTTTTCGCGGTGGCCACTGCGACGGCGTGGCGATGAAACTCGACGTCGGCGAGATGGGGCAAGTTGGCTGCCGCAGCGGTTACGCGGGCGGGGCCAGACCGTCGGCGGCCAGCTTGGGCGGCGACGCTTGCCGCATTCGGCGAGGCGTTTGGCATCCCCCTGGATTGCGGGCTCGGCTTACGCCTAGACGTGGACTTTTGCGATCGCGACGACTTGCGGCCTGCCATGGCCTACCAGATATATCGCGACTGTCCCAGACTTGCCAGGGCGGGTGGCCTTTATGGCCCCAATAGTCCGAGTTCGCTGGGGCAGGCTTATTTCCCCTCTGGTTCCGGCGATTTAGGACGGGCGAGATCCGTGATGCCACCGACCGAGGCATACATCGTACCGCCGAGCCGGGCCAAGGGACGCAGGGCTTGGGGGTCGATGCTGCCCTTGTCGGCGTCCCATACCCGATCGGCGATGTGAAAGCGGACCACTTCGGCGATCACCATGGTGACTTGGGGGGCATTGCCCAACGCGATGGTGCGATCGAGTTTGCACTCGAAATGGATCGGGCTCTGTGCAATTCGCGGTGGTTTGACGAGGTCGCTGGGCTCGGTGGCAATATCGAGGGCCAGGGCCTCGGAGGTGTGGGGGGCGTATTCGGCCGAGCTTTGGTTGAGGATGGCCATATCGTCGTCACTGGCGATGTTGACCACGAGTTCGCCCGTGTGCTTGATGTTGCGCAAGGTGTCTTTGTCGGTGTGTTCACCATTCCACCGCCGCTGACCGATACAAATTGAGACCATGGGCGGGTTTGAGCCGACGATCTGGAAATAGGAAAACGGGGCGATATTGACGGTGCCATCGGTATGGACGCTGGAAACCCAGGCGATGGGGCGCGGCAATACGGATGAAATCATCAGGCGATAGAGCTCCCCGCTTGAGCGGGTGTTGGGATCGATAATCATGAACCGGCATTCTGGCCAGAAATCGGCACGTGGCAAGGTCAGAGTGGTAGCGCTCGTGTTATGGAGGATAGGAAAAGGAGAGGTGTGCAATGGAACTCATCGATGCCGTTTGTAGCGGCGATACTGTCCAGGTACGCGCAATGCTTCCCTTCTACATCGGTTCTACGCAGCTCGATGAGGCGCTGATTCCGGCGATCAAGCTCGGTTATCCCGAAATGGTCGAAGTGTTACTTCGCGCCGGTGCCAATCCCGATGTCCGGACCGAACCATTGGACCGCGACGATGGCCAGGGCGCTAGCGAGGAGGACGAGGATTGGCCGGCGGACGAGCGCATGCTGACGCCAGAGGAGTTTATGGCGGAAAGGCAGGCGCGGATGGCGTCGCTGCCGGCGAGGATACGCAACAATTTCGATGAGTACGACGAGTACTCCGAGTTGCTCATTCTCTATGTCGATCAGTCGCATTTCGAGGCTGAGCAGGGAACCGTTCTCATCCATGCCTGCGAAGGGTCTTTCGCCATAATCGATGAAGGCATACTCATTCGCGATATCGACAGTATTCGCGCCCAGCAGGCGGGGCTTTTGGTGAGGGCTCAAGAGACGCAAATCGCCTTCGTCGACACCCTTATCGCTGCAGGTGCCGATATCGAAGCCCGCGATACCTACGAGCGCACGCCGCTACTGGCTGCTGCAACTGGCGATGGCACTGAGGTTACCGCCATTTTTCCGGCGACTGACGATGCGCTCTTGCTGGGGTCCATGGATCCACAGCCGGTGATCGAACGCCTCTTGCGTGCCGGAGCCGACGTCAATGCCTGCGACAAAATCGGCAACACGGCGCTGATGAAGGTGCTCAACTTGTCCAACGAACTATCTTCGCGCGAGCGAGCGCTCATGGTGCGACGCTTGCTCAATGCCGGAGCCGAGGTCAATGCGCAGAATCGCCATGGTTATACAGCCCTGCTCTATGCCTCGCTGGATGGCGATGTGGAGTTGGTACAGCTGCTCCTCGACGCTGGAGCCGAGGTCGATCCGCGCGACGAAAATGGCTTTACCCCACTGCATCACGTGGCCCGTTCCGGTGATACTGACCGGATTGGCCACATGCTTGAGACCATACGCATGCTGCTTCGCGCGGGTGCCGATATCAATGCCCGCGCATTCCAAGACCGGACACCCTTGCATATCGCAGGCGCCGACCGCCGCAGTTTGCCCGATGTCGTGCGTACGCTGGTGAGCGCCGGGGCCGCCGTCGATGCTGTGGATACGCTGGGGACAACGGCGTACGATCTTGCCGTTCGCCGCGATAACGCCGATGTGATTCCGATATTGGCGCGGGCGCGTCGGGCGCTAGTGCCATCAAGCGGCATTGTCCGAGATAGGCGCTGATGGGCGCATGCCCAATCCAGTGAGTACGATCTTGGTCATTTCTGCCAAACGATGGCGGTAAACTTCGACGGAGGGGCGCACGCCCGAGGTCCCGCCGAGACCGTTGCCATGGGCACAGCGGATGAGGAGCTCAGCCGCTTGCGTGGCAGTGATGGGAATGGCCTGGAGAGTGAGCTCCTTGGATTCGTCCGCGGCGGCGAGAATCTCGGCCAAAACATCTCGATAGCGTTCGTCAGCGCGGCTGAAGATCTCGTTGGCGACGGCATTTTTGGACTGAATGATTTCAGCCGCGTGGGGCGAGCTATGGACCAGTTGGTATAGGTAGGTGAATTTTGCCTCTAAGACCGCGAGCACCCGGCTCTCGAGAGGCAGCGGCCGTTGGCTGGCGAGATCGGTGGCCTCGAGGAAATGCTCGGCCACTTGCTGGCAGACAGCGCCAAACAGCTGCTCTTTGTTGCGGAAGTAGATATATACGGTTCCCTTGGCGATGCCTGCCCGGCGAGCGACGTCTTCGATGGATGTCCGGCGATAACCGTAGCTGGAGAAGAGTTCAATGGCTGCTTCGAGGATGGATTCGCGCTTGGCATCGCTTTTGGTACGCGTCATATACGGTCGCTCACGTCGGTTGGGAGGTCATTGGCACGCGGAGCTCACTGCCCAGCAACACTGTCGATACCGGGACGGAAACGGTAGATATAGTACGGCGCTTGCGACGCGATATGCGCCTTGGAGCGCAGCATTTGTTCGGGAATTGCGCTATCGGCGATATAGAGCCAGCCATCCGGCCCATAGCTGAGAGCGTCGGCCCAGCGGATGCGCTCGCTCTTGATGAGGGTTTCGAGTGTGGCCGACGGGGTCATGCGCAATATCGCGCCGTGTTCGACGTCGGTGATGAGGATGTTGCCGGCGATATCGGTACTCAAGCCGTCGTTGAGTGGCTTTTTGCCCACGGCCTCGACTGCGGCTGCGACGGTTTCCGGCGCGAGGGATGGATCGCGCAACATGTCTGTGCGAATTCGATAGAGCGTCTCGTGATTCATGGCGGCGTAATACAGCCATTCATCGTCGCGACTGATGGCAATGCCGTCGACGCCGGCTTTGAGGGCCACGAGGCCGGCAAAAAATACCATGTCTTTGCTGGGATTGCGGATGATCCAATCTTGGGGGAAGACCGAAACATGGCCGTCGAGCACCCGGCGCGCGCGCTGCTGGGCAAGGGCGTAGACCACGATGCCCGGATTGCGCCGCCAAAAGCTGACGTCGGCGATGTAGACCGTCTGGCCCGCGGAGTCGACTTGTAGATCTTGCAGGAAAGAACCCATTTGCGCTATTTCAGAAGAAAAAAGGTGCTCGTGGACGACCTCTCTGCTGTCGAGATCGAACGCCAATAGCCGGGCCTGGCCAAATCCGTGATTGCCATGGTCAATGGTCCATAGGCGATTTTGTCGGTCAATGGCGAGACCTAAGACGGTTTCGAATAACGTGCTTTGCGCGGCGTCGTTGGGGAACGGCACAGCTTTGCCGTCGATCCATTCGAGTACTTTGGCCGATGGGGGACGACTCTCGGGATGGACGCTGAAAAATAGTCGTCCGCTGTTTGATACCGCAATATTGCCGATGGGCTCATCGTAGGTGGCGGCCACCTGGAGGTCATTTTCGGGAAAGGTTGGGGGGCCGCTGAGGTCGGGGTATGGCGCGCCTCCGCCATAGCGAACGCGGAGCGTGATGGCCAAAAGGAGCGTGACTGCGAGCAGACCGATGGAACCATACTTCAGAAATTTTCTGACGCGATGTTTGGGAGCATTGGCTGTTCGACTGTCTGGGGCAGAACTGGAGGGGGGCATCATGGGCGGTCTCCTATGGTTCGTAGAGTAATGGACCTTGTTGTTTGGCGTTTCTAAAATGACCAAAAATCGAAAATAGTCAACAGGTCATTTTGAGGGTGAGGAAAACAAGACAGATCCCCGACAGCCGCGCTACAATGATTACGATGAGTATCTCGATTCGAGCAGCGGCCGAGGTTGAGGACGCAGGCGGGCTGGCCGAGGTCCACGTTGCCAGTTGGCGATCGGCCTACCGCGACATGCTTCCGCGATCCTACCTATCTAACTTGCGCCCCAGCGACATGGCTTCGAACTGGCGCCGTCGATTGCGTGACACCTTAAAGATGCCGCCAAGGAAGCGCGACGTATGGGTTGCCGAGATGGAGGGCGAGATCGTGGGCTTTTCGGTCCTTGGGGCCTGCCTTGACGATGATGAGTTGGCGGGGTTTGCCGGGGAGTTTTTCATGCTCTACGTACATCCCAAGTACGCGGGGCGCGGGGTTGGTCGCGAACTGGTCTCCCATGGCATGGAGGTATTGGGGGAGCGCGATTTCTATTGGTGCGTGATATGGGTGCTAGAGCGCAATCAGCACGCACGCGGATTCTATGAGCGCATGGGCTTTGCGGCCGACGGTGCGGAGCGTTACGAGCACTTTGCCGGTGTGCGAGTGCCGGTCGTGCGCTATGCGGCGCCAGTGGGGCCGGTGATGGATTTCGACGAGTTTCTGCGGCGCTCACGGACCCGGGTCCCCTGAGATGAGGCGCGATGAGGCGCGATGAGGCGCAATGAAGCGCGATGAGGCGCGATGAGGCGCCGATCGTTTGAGAAGCCGCATGGCGACCCTCGTGTAGGCGCAAGCGGTTGCGCCCTATTTCATAGCCTACGACGGCAATAGCGCTCGCAGCTGATTGGGCACTGCAAAGGCGGCGCGGTGAATGTCGCGACAATAGTAGCGGCAACCGCTTTCGATGGCGGCCAATCGCGTATCGTCAATTGTCTGCGGTGCTCGGCGGTCGGCAATATCAGTGGCGTAGGTCCACGACCAAATCCCGGCGGCATAGAGTGGGACCGGACCAAAATACGGCGCGGCCACAGCAAACGTTTCTGCCAATGCCTTTTGAATGTCGGCGAAGAGCTCGGGCATGAGAATCGGCGACTCACTCTGCAGCGCAAACACGCCACCGGGGGCGAGAGTCCGTTTGACTCCGCGGTAGAACTCGTAGCCGAAGAGCCCCTTGCCGGGACCGACGGGATCCGTGCCATCGAGAAGGACGGCATCAAAGGATGATGGAGCGGCGTCTTTGACGTAGGCGACGCCATCGCCGATAATGAGCTCAAGCCGTGGGTCGTCCCAGTTGCCCAAGGTCGGCATATGGACTTTGCAGGCCTCGACCACCACACCATCGATTTCCACCATGGTGACCTGCTCGACGCCCGGATGGCGGAGCACTTCTCGTGCGGTCCCTCCGTCACCACCGCCAATGATGAGTACCCGCTTGGGGCTAGGGGCTGTCACTAGCGCTGGGTGAACGAGCATTTCATGGTATAGATACTCGTCGCGTTCGCTGGTCATGAAAACGCCATCAATGACGAGGACTCGGCCCATGAATGAGGTTTCGAGTACTTCGACCAATTGGAAATCGCTATTGGCCTTAAATAGAGTGCGCTCGGTCTTGAGGCCGTAGCGTACTTGATCGCGATAGGTTTCGTCGTACCAGAAAGAAGACATCGCTACCTCGATAATGAAGGTACTAACCTTCGGCCACGGATAGCGGTTGCTCGTCGCGGTCGGATGCCCCTGGCCGCCCCTGACGTTCGGTGCCATCGCCCTCATCGTGCGCGGCGCTATCGCTTGCGGCTTCGCTATAGTGGTCGGCTACTTGCATCCCAGGACGTCCGGCAATGCCGCGGTCGATGCGCATGACTTCTGCGCGTTCAGCACCGAGCTGATCGCGCAAAAACTCATGGGCCTTTTCGGGCAAACACTCACCACACGTGTAAAAATCCACAGCCGCATAGCCGTTCTCGGGCCAGGTGTGGATCGATAGATGAGATTCCGCGATCACGACCACGCCGCTCACGCCCTGGGGGCTGAAGCGGTGAAAGGCGGCGCTCACCACTGTGGCCTGCGCGGCTTCGGCGGCACTGCGCAGTGCGTGTTCGATGCGCTCAACGTCGTTCAAGAGCGCGGATTCACATCCATGATACTCGACCAGTAAGTGTTGCGAGAGTGTATTCAACGTCTTATCGTCCTCATGATTGCTCGTCATAGCTCATTGTGGCGCGGACAATGAGTGGAGCCGATTGCACGAGCCAAAAAGCCGAATACATACAGTATTCGTGGCCAGATGACAAGGGGGGAGCCCGAGAAAATCGCCCTTGCAAGCAAGTCCCTCACCGCCATTGTGCGGACGATAACGGGCCGGCGATAATCGGCCCATGTCCCGTCGTGACAACATCATCTGCTTTGCCAAGGACTGGCACGAGGATCCCACGAGCAACCATCATGTGATGATCGAGCTGGCCAAGCAGCATCGAGTATTGTGGTTGAACTCGGTTGCTACCCGTACGCCCAATTTAACCAGTGGCCGTGACTTGGGCAAAATCGTGCGCAAGCTGCGCTCTTTTGGCCGCGGGCCTCAGCAGGTAGCCGACAATCTCTGGGTCTACACCCCGCTGGTACTGCCCTTTCCCCATAGCGCACTGGCGCGCTCGGTGAATCGGCAGATTTTGCGCGCGACCATTCGCGCTTTGCGGTTGAAATTGCGCATGGGTCGCTTTCAGCTGTGGACCTTTCTCCCCAACGTGGCCGACTACGTGGGCAACTTGGGAGAGTCCTTATCGGTATACTATTGTGTCGATGAATGGTCGCTGTTTTCGTACATTGACACGGCGAGCACAGTAGAGGCTGAGCGACAATTATGCAGCCGTGTCGATGCCGTATTTGCAGTGTGTCACGCGTTGGTGGACAAGAAAAAGCAGTACAATCCGGAAACCCATCTGGCGACCCATGGCGTGGATTACGATCTCTTTGCCAAAGCGCTGCGGCCCGAGACCGAGGTGCCGGCGGAGCTGGCATCTCTGCCCAAGCCCGTGATCGGCTTTTACGGCACGCTGCAAGACTGGGTCGACTACGACATTATTGCCCACTTGGCCGAGAAGCATCCCGAGTGGAGCATTGTGCTGCTCGGCACTGTTCTCGTCGATGTCTCCAAGATCGACCGCTACGACAACGTCCACATCTTAGGCCGCAAGAGCCATAGCGAATTGCCCAATTACTGTAAGGGCTTTGATGTGGGCTTGATTCCGTACCGAATCAGCGAGCGCATGAAATACGTCAACCCGCTCAAGCTGCGCGAGTATTTGAGCGCTGGGGTTCCGGTCGTATCGACGGCGGTGCCGGAAGTCCGCTATTACGCCGAGCACTGCACCATTGCCGAGACGGCGGAGGAGTTCCAGCGCGGCGTGGCGGCGGCATTGGCTGGGGACAGTGCCGACAAGCGCCAGGCCCGCAGCGAGGCCATGCGCGGAGAGACGTGGGCAGCAAAGGTGGCGGCAACATACGACATCACCGCCGGTATCGCGGAACGCAAAGGGTGACGCCGCGGGTGCGATGGGCTACATATGATGCTGGCCTATGAACGGACTCCGTGCCCTAGAAGACGCGCTGCGTCGCGATTTTGGACTACTGCAATTCCCTAACAAGACGTGGGTCAAGGCGCGTTATCGCGGTGACGATGACGGCCAGCCGATTTGGAACGTACTCATTGTAGGGGCTGGGCAGGGCGGATTAGCCCTGGCTGCCGGTCTGGCACGCGATCGAGTTGATCGAGTGGTCTTGCTCGACGAAAATCCGCTCGACCGGGCAGGGCCCTGGTTGAACTTTGCCCGCATGCATACGCTGCGAACGCCCAAGCATGTGACCGGGCCGGATTTGGGCTTGCCCAATCTGACGATTCAGGCTTGGTATGAGGCGCAGCATGGCGCCGACGCTTGGGCGGAGCTGGGACTCATTCCCAAGGAGACCTGGGCCGCTTACCTGGCGTGGTATCGCCGGGTGCTCGACATTGGCGTGCGCGCGCAAACGCGTGTTGTGAATATTACTTGGTCTGAGGAAGAGCGAGCGTTTGCTGTTGTTGCTGAGTCAATAGGCGGCAAGGATGCGTCGGATGCGCGGGTCGGTGGCAAAGATGCGGACAGCGGCGATACCGGGGAGCAGATATTCTGGGCCCGCCGCGTAGTGCTCGCCACGGGCATTGAAGGCTCGGGGGCTTGGCATGTGCCCGAGTTTATCCGCGAGGCGCTGCCGCCGCAGCGATACGCGCATACCCACGACGATATCGATTTTACCGCCCTTGCGGGCAAGCGCGTTGGCGTCCTGGGCGCGGGGGCATCGGCCTTTGACAACGCATCGGTGGCACTGGAGCACCGCGCTGCAGCGGTACATTTGTTCTCTCGCCGCGACGAATTGGTCCGGGTCAACCCCTATCGATGGGCAGAATTTGTCGGCTTCCTGCGTCATCACGGTGATTTGAGTGATGGCGACCGCTGGCGTTTTATCCGCCAATTGATACGTATGGGTCAATTGCCGCCCGCCGACACCTATGAGCGGGCGCGCACACACGACAACTTTCACTTGCAGTTGGGGAGTGCATGGCGGCGGGTTGCGTCTGTCGGCGAGGCCATTCACGTCGAGACCGCTAAGGGCTCCTTTACCTTGGATTTCGTCATTGTCGGGACTGGTTTTATCACCGACCTATCGCTGCGTCCTGAATTGGCCCACATCCACCAGTACATAGCTCGCTGGGCCGATCGTTACCAGCCTCCTGCGGGGGAAGAGCACGACGACTTAGCGAGGCATCCCTATCTCGGCTCTGGATTCGAATTCACCGAGAGAAGCCCCGGCGAGGCGCCGTGGCTGAAGTATCTCTACAATTACACGTTTGGCGGTTTGCTGTCTCTCGGATTTGGCGGGGCTAGTATTTCGGGAATGAAGTACTCGGTGCCGCGCCTCATCGGGGCTGTGACCAAGTCGCTATTCGAAGAGGACAAGGAGCATTTTTTCCGCTCATTGTTGGAGTTCGAAGTGCGCGAGTTTTAGATAGCCGGGCGCTATGCCAGTTTGATGGCTGAGAGGCCGCGTTAGCACCAAATGCTCCAGAGCAACGTTAATGGCGCAATTGAGATTTCCGGAAGGTGCGGAGAGCGGAGTCGCAGCAGTTGGTGGGGTGTCCGGGGCTCAGACATCCTCGCCGGTTCCCCTCGGGCCATAACCTCGCAAGATGCCTTGCCAACGCGAATGACGGCGGCCGGCTGCGGAACTCGCCCGGAACCCCACCAACTGCTGCGGCTCCTTTGGTGGTGTACTGCGCAATCATTTATATGTCCGATCAGAAACGAAAAAGTCTCATCCTCTCGGACGCTCCGTGGGCTTCTTGAATCCACCTTGTATCGCTTGTGTCTCACAACCGAGTCAATTCTGTAGATCTTAGGCTGGCTGACTACACTCAAGGGAAGGGGTGTTGGGGGCGCGATATGCCGCCGCTGGAGTAAAAGCGCGACCGGAGCGACCGCTATTACGAGTTACGTGTTACAGGTGTTGGTTTCGGCTGACGTTTCTTTCGTTTGCTCCCATAGAGATAGTAGGATACACTCTGAGCATGGATGGATACGATAGCGGGGATGATGCAAACGACTTCGTAAGATTAATTCTGACCATCCCAGGGATTATCATTGGCATGATGATGCTCTGGGTAGTCTTGTGGCTAGTTGCAGCCATATTTGTGAGGCCCGGTTGGCTATTATACGATGTGCTTTCCTCGCTTGGTATGCTGGAGGTATTAGGTGATAGCTGTTTCCAATTTGTATCTTTGACATTGATAGGCTTGTTCCTCTATTATTTGGCGTGGCTTGGTCGATTTCCCGATTTCACGCGTATAATTGTGCCACTCATCATCGTCGCTGGCAGCGTCTATGTAGCAGCCTACTTTAAAGCCGAGGGCGAGTACTCATTCGCCCAAGCCGCCCAGATTTTTAAAGACCACGACACCGCGAAACATGTCGCCGCCAAAGGAGAGAGCAGTGAGTGGTGTAAGAATCTCGAACGGCTCGCCGAGCGCCAACGGCTCGCCGAGCGCCAGTCGCAGCGACAGTTGACACCCGGAGAAGAGGAGGCACTGACCCAATTCAAGCGGGACCTGGAACAAAGCTGTAACAGAGATATTCAGGAATATTTGAAAGATTCTGAAGCGCTGAATCAAGAACAAAAGCTCTCGCAGAGTATTCCCGGATATGTTGCCGTTGTGATTTTACTTGTAGGGCCGATGACACCCAACGACGATTTATCGCGTCTTTGGACACGGTTCATTGCAAGCGGTCTCGTTGGCCAACCTCTCGCCATTACGAGTACGCCAAGGTATAACCCATCAGCCGACAAAGAAATATCGATCTGGCTGTTGGTGTTCTACTTCGCCGTCGCCATGGCTGTGCGTAGCGGAGCTACATTAATTTGGGAAAAATTGGGAAGTTTTCTGAACATTGATAAAACCTCCTCTTATATCGAGGTTACGAAACACGATTTTAGTCCCAGCTTGCGCTACCAGCTTCTGACGCTGCTCATTGTCGCAGTAAGCGATACGCTATTATCTGACATGGACATCTTC
>JAAUYH010019908.1_pt1 | contig 14098 bp, 10 predicted proteins | sample 7278061 | NCBI WGS metagenome assembly JAAUYH01 (sample SAMN14350203, study PRJNA611818) | marine sediment metagenome | isolation source: surface marine sediment (0.6m) | place: French Polynesia: Moorea | collected 2018-08
AGACAGGTAATTTCAATCGGCTTGTTTCAGATCTGATAAAAAACGATAGGTTTCTTTGAACCCATCATAAACTTCTAGAATTCAAAACACTGTTATTGAGAATGCAGAGCTCAAGATATACAGCAATATTATTATGTCCGAAAAATGGCTAAAATCGAATTAAGCTTGTACACATCAATTAATTGATAGCTTCGAAACAAAAATGTGACTCATAATGAAAACCTGAAAGACCAAAGATGGCGTTAAATGCATAACAGTTACTGTCGATCGGCTCCATTAAGAAGTTAACACTATTTCTCGGAATATTCAGACATTGATGAAAATATTGGGTTGAGTTCTTCCGCCGTATTTTCGAATACCGTATTCAGATCGAAATTTTTCGTATCATACTAGAATCAAAATTTTACATGGAATAATTAAAAATGCTTGCATATCTTAAACAAAGCACCCTTTCAGCAGATGGTTCGCCGGAAATCATAAATCATATCAGAAGATTATCTTGGGCTTTATTGGAATTATCTGCAGGATAGCAGTAAACTACTGCTAAGTTGTGAACATGCTTATACAAGACTCGCAGTAGTATCTTCTATTTCTTATACAGAGATAGTGCATAAATATTATTGGTGCAAAACTAACTACAAAAATCCCTTCTTGAAATACAATGAAAACCCTATCGAATCTACCTCTCTTAGTGCCAAATAAATACGCCGATTCATTGCACTACGATAGAATAACATGCGAGTTCAGAACCGAACTCGAGGAGCAGATATTGAGATATGCAATATGATCAATCCAAAAAATCGAACAAACCTCTTCTCCAAAAGAATGACTCCAAAAAAGTTTTCTAATTTGATGTCTCACCAAAAATTCAAATTAAGGCAGAGTCTGAACAGCAGTCAACAGCAACCGGACTCAATTGTATCAATCAATAGCAAACGAGGCAGCCAACGAATTCAATTTGAGCACTATACCTAATAACTCGACTATTTATCGAATTATTCTTAACTAAAGAATTTCTAAACAAAGTGGAAAATCTGCGAAACTTGGTAAATAAAAAATCTTGGTTCCCTGTGTGTTTTGAATTATCAGACAGTAATTGCAATGTTTGACATAACAATTCAAGAAAAAACTGCAAATTAACTTGAAACTATCAATCACAATTTGCCAAATTAGAAGATAATTTCAATGAAATTCAGCAGTGCATTATTGTGGTGATTTAAAAACGAAACAAGATCAAACGTCCTATTTCGCATGGAAAGAGCTTGACATCTATGTTACTAGAATAATCCTGGAGTTTCCTATCCTTGAAAAATTGTCAAAATATTGTTTAATGATTTATGGAATGCTAATGAGTTTGATTTAAAGTACAAAGAAACTCCTAAATCAGCATTTGGCCTCAGATGAATTATTAGAAAGAAATACAAGAAAAACCGCCTGAATTTTTTTAGCTTGTGCTAATGGAAATGGCACAGGTATCATTTCTAATTGCCATGTATCAACTGGTGAAATGAATTCAAGCACAGATTCAGAACAAGAATCAATCGAATTGAAAGAGATTTTTTATCTTTAATTACCGTTACTGCTGTCTTCGAAAGTTCAAGAGTTTTTATGTGCCGTAGATACAAATGAATAAATTTCAATTCTATAGAGCATGCTCCATTGTTTTGTAATTCTTATTTTAGTCGTGAATTACCTCGGTATTAGGCAGATTACCGGAAAGAGATTGAAAAAATTCAATAGACTATTGAAATAATATTGCTAGATAGCTATTCTGAAACCAATAATGAAGTCATGTCAGTCGCATGATGAAAGAGATACTCTATTCACTCACATTTGATCTCTTCATTTTCGTCAATCTTTGGAAGTGCGGTCGGGTGACTTATTGAGAGAAGGTTATGGTGAAGATGTATATGGAGTAACAGCTAGTTACTTGTACAGATAGACAGGTGCTAATGCTCTCCGACGTCTGCCTGCCATAGTTGAGATGTGGAAAGAATTTGAGAACTTATGTCAACTCACAGTTCTTATCCTTCACAGAAAGGTACCAATACACTATGACAAGTTCAGCATTAAGTATAGATCTTGATGTAGAGATCCTCTCCGATTTCTGTCGATCAGAGCAGGAAGTAGAGAGAAAAATAGACGAATTCTATTTTCTAGAACCTGGACAAATCAAGAAAGCGACTGAGCATGTATTCTCTTATAGCACCCGCAGTGACTCCATCACTACAGAGGATTTACTTCCTAGCATTCCATTGTATTTGGATGGGCACATCGTATTCAAACGACTTAATTAATGCCTCTTTCTCAAGTCTCTATTCCAATCTACACCGTTGGATAGAAATTGCAGTACCCTGTTTGCAATATACGATGTGTGTACAGTGATTTAGGGTAAGAAACTTTTGAATTTGAAAGAGGGGTGACTGCAGATGCATTATAGTTGCACCACTTTACGTGCCATTCTACCTTTGGCTAAACTCTTCGACCAAACGTTGGTTCGGACAGGACACATCACAACCCACGTTATCTATCAAGGTAGTCACCCTTTTCTTCGCCTCGAACAATACGGGCTCCACCGTGGCCTCACTACTCTGTGCGGCGCGTGTAGAAAAAACCTTTCGAGCATCCGGTCGTTTTTTACAATGTCTGCGATCGAGATTTGCACTACTTCCCATACAATGAAAACCTCCGAACGTCCAGGAATTCTTCGAAGTGCGGATATTTGAGTTTTGTCACACATTTGGAATTTACAGAGCTACCGAAAATTCTGCAGTTTCTATTAAGTGCAAACATTCGAGTTTAACTACTTTTCGAGCATTGGTAAACCTATCGAACGTCCAGCAGGTTTTGCCATTGGCACTTTTTCGTACGAAGTACTATCTTTGAGTATTCATTCTTTCCTTTATTTTGTTAGACTTCTTGGATCGACACACAACATGCTGGAAGCTTATTTCGTTCGCCACTCTGCGATAAGAGAAAATCTTGTCATTTATTCATTTGAGATTGTTTGAAGGTGAAACCCATATTTTCCAGTGGATCCATTCACAGTTCCAATCAATACTTTCGCAGAGAAATATCGGGCAAAAAGCTCCTTATCATGACGATTATCAAAACGTAGAATCTCGTAAAAGCAATCCAGGATGCGAGATTAAGCTTTATGGATAATATTTCATCAAATAATGCAATTGCCAAGTTTAGTATGAACAAATACTCTGTTTCATAAGTTTTGCTTTGATTCGGAAAGTTAAACAGGTTGTTCGGAAAATTTTTGGTCCATTTACCATACTATAGTTAAGGTTGAATTGCTAAACAATTCCGAAAAGTAGACATCATACATAAAGTGCTGAACTTAAAATAGTTCTCAGAAATATCTGCATGTATCGTCCAAAGTCTAGATCCTGATCTTTTGGTAGAATAAAACGAGTATACTGCAGAATTATCTTAGAAAACTCGCTTAGTCATTGTTTCGGTACCAATCTGTTGCGCTGATCAAAGTTGTTCTAACTCAACATACTAACGAGTACACTTCGCTAGACTTATTGTTCATGGATTCAGCTTGAAATCGGAAATTTTAGCTATAGTAATGAGAATAATCATTCATACTGCTTGCATAAAATTGTTCTTTTCACGGCTGTCGGCAATGCAGAATCAGATTAACATAACGATCATCTCCTAGATTTAATATTAGTCAGCTTCGCAGTGCGTAAATAGGCAAACTTTTCGATTTTCATAAACTTCAGGAGTTTGTTCAAAAGAACAGACAAAATAACTATTAGTGAAGTTTTGTGCTTTGATCCGGTATTCAAAAAATCCTAATTGCTTGAAATCGAGAAATGGCTTATGCTTATAGGGTACTCAGCGTTTAATTTTTTATTATCCCAGATCTATATTTATTCGCATCATTCAATCGTAAGTTCGACTTTTCAAAAGCCTACATGCCCTGGGAGTTGAACCCTTTCAATATTATTGCTACGAAGTGCTAGAGTTAAGACAATATGTTTCCCACTTCATTATGCCGCAATTTTGCCACGTCCATTCGAATAATCGTGTGATTTGTGCTTACTCCCGGATGAATTTCTCTCATTCGGCAATCTCCTGCACAGTTAAAAATTTAGAAATACTCTGGGGAGAGGCTGCCACGCATATATTCGTTGAGTGCCTTTAATGTTTTTTATTCTTACCCCCCCCCCCCCCCTCGAACTTTGCAAGACTGTGGCCGATTTTTCAGAATGTGTCGTTATATTTAGAGAATTTCCAATTCGGCATTTCTGTCATTAACTCGAGTATTTGAAACCGAAATATATTTAGACACGATCCTGCCAGTTAGCGCAGTACTGGTTCAATGCGTGTAAATCTTTGTTAGACTATCACGAACGCTATTCCCGCATATCATATTTTGAGTTTAAGAAGTAATTCACAGTTTTCGATGCTCACTATTTTTGAGAGACCTTGTCAAAATATATTTCACCTTCTAGAACTATTTGATTCTAATTAGATAAAAATAAAGATTCCACTTTCGTTTTTACATTCTGAAGTTTTGGTAGGGAAACTAACATAGAATCTATTCATCGAAAATTGCACGAACAGATTCGTGGTTACTTGCTCAGCACGCAAATAGGGAGAAATATGAGATTTGTCAGCGCTCAGTGTAATCAAAACGTGCCCACTCGCTGGCAAGAGTGCGATACAGTACTACTGTATTAAAGTAAAAACGATGACAGTGTCTTAGCAATACCACCTGCTTTCGTCATGCTTGCTTCTCGGTGTTATTGGGTTCTGCAGCAGTGACTATCAGTATGCCGCAGAGCACCACCAAGTCAGTAGCTATCGCAACGATTCTCTCAGCGGTTTATATTTCGGCAGGTTCTGTAAAGATCTTGATTGCAAGACGTTCTTACGCGACACAGCCGTGTAGTTTTACAGGTAAGAAACCGCCGAATATCAAGAGAATTTAGTATTTAAGTAGACGTATTGGTGAGAAGTAAAGGGATTGACATTGAGGACACAGAAAGAAGGGTACGAAAATCAACTTTCTTGCACTGCGATCGAGCACAAATCAGAACGAAACGATTTTCGACATACTGTAAAGGTGGATCATACTTTGCCTGTCGTAGGCACGAAATAAACCATGGTTACGGTCAGCGCGAATTGCTCGTTTACTCCAATGTATGAGATTCTCCTTATGCTGAGTGAACCGCAACTACTTTGAAGCGAATCAGATTTCTCTGTGATTCGTAGGCGGTTGTTCGAAATGATTTCGTAGAGGCCACGCAAATTCGACCACGAAACCTCGGCGATCGGAAACAAAACCATGTGGCACAGTCCATTTCCAAGGAGATTTTTCGGGTTCGTACCAAAACACAATGTAACGATGCGTTGTTGATGAACGCATTCTGGCTTTCAATAATTTGAGTGAAATGTCTATTTCGCACGAGCGATCATGATTCCTACAGTGCGGTATTGTTATAGCAAAACAAAGCGAACTGACGCAATGCGAAATTATTCGAAGTTGATTTGATATTCAAAGGAATATTTAAAATGACTGTATCAACGACGGAGGGTTCTTTCATGATTCTTGCACTCACGCAAAACTAATGATTTGCGTCTCGTTGATGGAAGAACTGTAAACAACTTTTTGTAACCATCGTTCTAACTTATACTCAGTCTACGGCTGGTTTAGATTATGTGCAGCACCAGAGTATGTCACTAAGATAGGCACTTCATTCAAGTTCATCGTTTAGTTCCGTAATATGTAGTGAAATGAAGCATGTAATACGAAATGATGCATCGGCATGAGGCACGATTTCGAGAATATCACGCAGTTGGCAAAGCAGCAGCAATTTGATTCTTAGATTTCTGATTTAGACGAGGAATTTCAGCACCATGTTTGATTGTTAGCGTGTCATGCATGCATCACGACGTCTCCCAATTTCTTTTGACTTCAGAAGACGTTCTACTGTACGCAGCTGCCATTTATCCTAAATGAAAACCATCGCTCACTTCGATCCCGAACGTTGTGGAAATGAATGCTTGCTAGCGGTGGTGTAGTGTACAGTGCAGTGGTGCCGAGAAAAACGAAGGGCACCTGTGTTCCAGTAGACCATATTACATTACAGTCTCACGCCACGTCATTTGCTGTAGTAAATCTGTCGCAGTTTTGTTTGAACGGCCAGACACCATCGTTTTCGTTCAACCTCTCAAGTTTTTCGTCACGCTTGCATTTCGTAAATCTCCCTGAATGCTTCTTCCATCAATGTTTGTTACTGTATCCAAAAAATACAGTAAATTTATGTGGTTGCTGTACTGTACATACTTGCGTGCACATGACATCTGTTCTTTCTGTGCGAGCGTCATTTAGTGTCGATTTCTTCCCCCACTCGCTTCTACTGTTTCAAGAATACCGTAAATTTACACGGAGTTCTCATCACTCCAGATTATATTCGTCACGGGTACGCACGATAAAGCTGTGCTGGCTTAGAGAATAGGAACCAATTGAAGCTGAACTTTCCAACCCTACATTCTCACCACTACAAGCTCATTCACAATCTCATTCGCAGCGGAGCATTATCGCCAATACTGTACTTTTGTGCTCAGTTGAGGAGAACTGCGTGACAGGTATGGTCGTCAAAAATCTGATGAAACAGAATCGTGCACAGGTACGGTAGGGCGGCACATAAGATTCTTTCTCACGAGAACACGCTCGCCGGCACAGATACACTGAAAAGGGTCGTAGATTTTGACGCGGATTTCTAAATAATAGTGTACTTGCAGCATCCTCCCTATTCAGTGCCACATGCACAAGGGTCAGGTATTGAGGTGCTCGAGATGAGGCTTATAGAAATCACAACCGTTGCAAGCCATTACTGCCGCTCTAACGGTTCAATGCGAAACGAGATCGAAATACTTTCAAGCGCCCGCGCGAATCATGTTGCCCCATAGGAGAAATGGACTGTGGTTACAAACAGTGCAAATTGCCGGCCAAAGCGCATTGACATGCGCACATACGACCTTGCGCTTTGCGAAACATATCTGTTCTACGATTCACTGCTGATTTCTGCGCAGATCGAGCAAGGAATCGGGACGGTATGAGGAGACGTAGAAATGCGATCGATGTCAGAGTTCGGTCTTGAAACGGGACTACACGATTCATATGGGCTGCATATTTTATGGAGTCATGTAAATGTGATTTTTTATGGCAATATGTAGCTGAACGAAATGGAACGACCCGCTGATTTGCGCCACTTCTATCTGTGGCTTTCACATACTGTCATACTGTGCCGCAGAAAGCGACTCTCCTTCCTACTAAACTCGATATAAATGTATTTTATTGAACGAAATTAGCGGAAACAAGGCAAATTACGAAAATCATGTTACGGGGGAGATTTTGTTTCATTCGAGCTGTTACCACAGCCTCATTCTATCTGTAAATTACTACAAACTCGCGTTAATAGGCATCAACGAATGCGCACTGATGGAAAGTGAAGTCTGGTATTCGTTGTGATTCTGCGAAAACGGCCGTTGATTCAGTCCCAGATAAGCAGTTATGCAGCAGGAAAGTCAGCACCATGAACGCAATGAGTCATGGATTGCCTGTGAGTCCATAATCCACACACCAATCCTGCAATCAATGGTGACAGAGTTCTCATCGGAATTGTGCGTTGTCATTTCGGTTATTGGTGCAGTAGACATGGAGGGCTGGGTTGCAGAGAAGAATTTGCACAAATGTGCAGTTTCAAAAAGACTTGGTGCTACGTATGCTACAGTACAATACTGTACTGTACTGTACTGTACTGCGTGCCTCGGGGTTGATGAGCGTTTCACTTGTGCATCACATACAGTCTATCACAAGACAATATCGGTAAAGTGTCGACACAATGCCTAACCAAGCAATAGCGTGCAATTTCACTCGTCTGTCTATATCTACTCACGCTGTTTTTTATCGCGCCACGTCATCTGTCTGTCGTACCGTATTCAAACTGCCGCATCATTGTTTCGTTCCACCTCGCACATCCATAAAAACTCAATCAATACCCGTGCGTTTAGTAAAGCTTCATCAAAGTCTCGTGTGCCGAGTGTGAAGATCGCTTCCAAAGTTGAAATCACGTGACTCCACTCCCTTCTCTTCTTCGCATACTTCCTTGATCTCTATTTGTTGGGGTAGCGCCCCACAAATCTTAAGCACTGTCGTTGCGACGCAAAATCGTAAGTATGATTCGGAATCAGGAGAAGCAGAATGAACAATAAGCCAACAACCATTCGTTATCAAGAATGAACGATCGTGAAGCTTGAAAACTTGTACAGTGTACAGTACTGCACATGATCGACTCGGTTCTCACCATTGATTCGCACCTCGTAATCCTACAGTTCCAGCCATGTTGGATGAAACGTGAAGCTTCATTGCCGAGATAAATGGCCTAAGTTTAAGCTTTTACCGTAATTGACTTCCGAAACCCAACTGAGAGAGGCAACCAATTCTTACTATGCTGCTGCTGCTGCTTTAGGTGCAGTAGGTTTCTTTATACTGTGGTGTAATTCTACTACACTGTACCGTACTTCACTTTCTCGTGCACATAGAAGTTGTGTGGAACCTAGGAAACGAACAGCCAGCATGGAAATCCATTGGTGGCGACGTGAAAATAAACGGTTTCTCTAATACACAATAGCGTGACGAATGCGCTAACAGTAAGTCAATCATGCGGTTTTTATCTAAGCGTTTCTGTTCCCAGCTATACTGTATAAACTTAGACATCTCAGCAATAAAACAGATCCTCAGAGCGGTAATGGACTGTACAGTACCGTACGCTGTTCAGTCACAATGCAGTACACGATTTAAGGTGGTGCGAGGGCCTTTAGTAGGCGTTCCGTACCCTACCATAATTGATGGTACAGTACAGTACCACCACGGATATCGATAGTCTTTCCTACGCAGTCGGTGGATTTCGGGAAAAGCCAAATTCAATGCGTGGTTCACAGTCAGTTGCGCTGTAACGATTCTCCGTGCTACAGTATCGAGACAGCAAGACAGCATGTGCTTCTCGTTGACTGCATCACACTGTATGTCTTGTGCATTTTGTTTTGCAGAATCTGTTCTGAATCCCTGATTCGATATTAATTTACGATCAGCATGAAGGTACAGCTACGATGCTGGGGTACCTAGGAGATGATATTATTAGCTGACTGCGTCTTCTTCTCTTTGGTGGTTTGTTCGAGCGTTTTACATCGAATGACTGCGCCGCACTAACTCTTTGCACCTGACTCGCATTTGTGATCGTGCATTTACAGGGCCGTTGCACATTGAAGATCGTTATGAGGAGGTCCTCGGGCTCGTTTCGAGGAGTACAGTACGGTATGGTCTCCGAAAAACATCCAGGAGGTTGTTGAAGTGTACCGTACATTAGAATTTTCTAGTCGTTCAATGCCTTACCTCGACTTTGAAGCTTTAAAACATTCCATTTGATTCAGACTGCTTTTCTCATTTTCCACTGTCATATTGTTAAGAATCGCCAAGGCTATTGATGTCTTCGGTTCGCAAGAGTATAGTACAGTACTGTAGTGGTTGTCCAACCCAATTTCTTGGTGTGGCATTTTCCACTGAGGCTGCACAAATTCCTTCAACCGTAATTAATTGATTGCAATTTCACCGAACGCTACAGTACATCAGTCTTTGTGAGATAACTAAATTTTCTTCGACGAGTTTCATTGGAACTTCAAATTCTATTCTAGCAACGGTATGACATCTTACTGCTGCTCCCAGAGGGCTGTGGGCTGTTTCCGAAGGACAAGAAATGAAAATTCAGTTTCATACTGTTTTTGTAGGTTAAAAACTTTAAAAGTTGGCGTCGAGAAATCTCGAGCAAAGCGATAGAGGGAGAGAAAGGTGATTGAATTGGTAAGAAGAATTCTAATGTTCATTCGCTCGCCGCATGTATTCTGCTCTCATTAGAACTAGAAATGAAATGAAAACACCTCATTTGACTACGGTACTTTCCAATTGAATGAAGTACTGTGGTTACAGAGCGTTCAATCGATTATGTGCACACGTAGTAGACGGATACTAGAAATTATTTAAGCAGCCGATCAGCAATTATCTATGGTTGCACCAAATAAAAGAAAATACATAGGAAGACGTGCCCAAATTAATGGCAGCCAGTTTACTGTACAGTACGGTACCGGTACAGTTCATTGTAAGCGACACCTCTACATTTTACGAAAGGTCCATGACTGTGGAGGTGATTACGTCAATTCCTGAGGCGGTACATGACATGATCAAAGTCAATTCCGTTCTGTCGCAAAGCGTGACTTGACGGCATGCGTCAGGATTCTCTAGTCATTAAATCAAATTTTAATGAAACGAGTTTTAAATAACATAAGAAATTGCTAGCTGCATTTTATTCTTGTAAGCTCTGTCAATCGTATGTATAGAAGCTCTATAAGAAACCCCAGAAGTAAAGTTCGTAGCCATGACGGTGTGCTGCGGCTTTTATGAATAATCGATCATTCCCATCAGCAATTCGAGATGTCGGAATGAATGTTTTTCTTGGAGGAGAATTTGAATTTCTAATCGCACTTGAACCGTCCGGTACTCAATCATTGCGTGTTGATGGCGTCATGCTGTGGAATGCCGTATTGCGGTGCTCAGGACGACTCTCATCTGCTCGTCTTCATTCAGTGCATCAGTTGCATTCGGTTGAGAAACTCCACCATCGCACGGTATAACTCGAAGATGCCTAACAGTTGTGCTGGCGGGTCCCGTAAATTGAAGAGCCGAGAACAGAATCTCCTACAATTCGAACTGCTCCTTACGTTTGTTGCCGTAAACGAGAAAATAATCGGTCGGACCGAATGTCTAAACGGTACGTTTGAAGCATCCTTCGGACCCATCATTCTTTCTTTGCCTCTGTCCGTAGAGCAGTCACCTATGTACAGTACTGCTTGTGGATTATTTTGTCAATTCAACGGCGGCACGGTGTCCGTTCGGCAGTGAGACTCGGCTGATACGGTGTAATCGGCCAGGCATTTGTCAGTCGGTCTTGTTCCTACAGACGGCCGCAGGAAACTGTTGAGCAATCTAGGTTACTTCTGCAAGACAGCACAGCACAGTACCTACTCCTGCATCCAAATCAGCCAGCACAAGTTCCATCCTCGTACACTAAACTGTACAGTCAACTTTGAGTTGTTGACTGATTGTTCTCAGTTGGCATCATCATTTTTTAGACACACTCAGCAATGTTTACAAACTATTTTATATAAACTGACGGGCGAGGAAGAAACAGACTATCAAAGCAAGAACAGATTTAGTAGGAAACGAGAAAGAGCAGAGTATTCCTCTCTGCCTAATGCGGTACAGTACTTTACTGTACAGAGATACTCAGTGAGTTATTAAATTAGTGAGTCGTAAGCTAGTTTGGCGTCACTGTCCATTTCTGACAATCGGATTGGATCCCCGCGGTTCCATGGAGGCATATGTGAGCAACACAGATGTAACGCTGACAGAAGGGAGTGAACCAATTGTCGGTTATGGTCAATTTTACTTTGCCCGATGCAAACATTCAGCAACGCAATTGGGACAAGTCAGGGCATGAACAATATCCTCCAACTGTACATAGCAGCAGCTGTAGTGTCAGCATGCCGGGCCTGAAACTGAAAGCCGGTCGATTCAAATCAACTCATTAGAAACAGTGTTTCTGGCGATTTTCTTCCATAGTGCAGCATTCACTATCAGGCGTGCTTAATAAAACTGCAGTCAACAAATAGTGTGCAGCTGTAGGATGCTGATCGTTGCCACCGTAAGGAAGACAACTGGTGTTGCGCTGTCGGTACGACTAGAATTTAGCACGTGGGCTGATGTTTGCCCATCTTCTCATCTCAAACATTAAGAACCGTAAATATTGTTGTGTTGCAGGAGACCAACTCGATTTCTTCGAATGACGCACGTACGCAGGCGGGCACGGACAAACGCACGCTCGCCTCGTCCTTGTACAGCCCCCAAATTAGTACAGTAGTGTACGAAATGAGCAAGTGGAGTATGAAATCATTTGGACGAGGGGATGGTTGCGTCGTGGGCAAGAAAACACACAAAAAGCACAGATAGAATTGTGCGCATTTCTACAGGTGGCCTCGTTTCCAACCGTTGTTCAGTGGAATAAAATTTGCGTATTTCTAGCGTCGACGTGGACAGCAGCGCCATAGTGTTTGCGGCGTTTGCTCACAATGACACGGTTGAATCGTTCATTGCTACCACCCCACCCTTCGTGACGCGCGTGACGGTCACGTTATGACGATTCGTCTGTTGTTGTATGTACTGTAGCATAGCTGACGTGCTTCCATAGACGTAAAATGGATATTATCGCCGAGCAAACTGTTTCCGAGCAACAATCGTCGCTGCCCGAACGATGAACCTCTCGACTTCCGCGCTCTCCACTCCCAACAGCAACATACGCAAGCGACCGCGAACAAATGTGCCCTTGTTCGACCTGGCGTGCACATCGGCGCTGACGTCGGTGCCGTCGAACGAGAACGCGATGACTCAGACTCAATTCTTTGCTGCACCTAAACGTGTTGACAAAGCGCTAGCGGAATTGGACATCGGGTTAGGACTTGGATGCTCGACAAAGCCCACGTTGCCACTCTTATCGAGTGTGGGGAGGGCTGCAAATCTATCGAGGAGGAATTGGAAGCGGTCCTGAACGAGGTGCGAAACGAACAAGCACGTGCGACTACTAAGCGCGATGCTCCGGATAATGCCTCCTGTGTATCCGGTTCTGGTTCGCTGCACCAAGGAACTGTCGTGAAGGCAGAGGACTCCAGCGAGTCGGTGGATGTGTTACGTGAACTGCAATCACTTGATTCACGCGCCAACACCACAGTGATGTCGCCGCCGCTGATGAAAACTATCGTCAAGCGTCGATTCAGATGATATCTTCGCTACTGGTGGAAAAGGTTTAGTGATAGGTATGAATTGCGTCTTACCATTTTTTTGTGAAGCCCACGATTTCCGTGTCTGGTAAGATGTGTTGGCTTGCCTGTACGCTCCACTGAACTAACTGAACGTTGTAAAGTAATGTAAAGGAAGTTGCAGCTCGAGAAGTGCATTGTTTATTCTAAGCTTGTTGTCTGATGCTTTTAGTCTACGTCTATTTCATAGCACTTACTATTTCACGTATATCGATGTGGAGTAGCATGTCAATTAATTTGGGCTGTTGGTATACCGACCACCCTTACAGGGCTACAGTATTCCACGGAGTTTACTGTACAGTACCAGTAACTCCAAAGGGGAAGGGTGTATCTAACCCAGTGTCAATGTTCATACATGGTGTGCGAAAGGATATCTCATCTAACTTAATAATGGTGAAAGATTGTGTGCGATACTGTACTGTAACCGATGTTCGTTTATCTACGGCGCTTATAACTTACGATAAAACGTATTAGTTTCTCGCACAAGTGCTGTAGGTTGTGGCCGAAAATCTAAAGCACCGGCATACAGTTCAAGGGTTGTGGGAGAAGGGCATGTGCACCTTGAAGGCGGTGCGCAGAGAGTGTGGCAGTAGTGGTGCTGGGTGGCAGGGTCGTTCATCTGAGAAGCGGCACACCATCCAGTGCAATAAACGGAGTGATACAAGTGAACGATGATTGACTATCCACACCGGATAATGAGCGATCGAGATCTACGGATGCGTGGCATTTCGCTATGATTCGTGACCGTTTTGAAAATTTAGCGAGTACCGACCCGTCGGAGTATAAATAAATTCATTTCATTTTTCGTTTGATCGAAATCTGTGCGACATCAAAACTGACCCGTTTTACTGCGGTTGACGTAATTTTCTGTTTTTGGTCGTTCTTGCTATGGCCGTAATGGCCGAAGTGTTGGCAGGGGGACGTGCATCATTTCTGCAATAAATCTTCGGCATAGAAACAAGCAGAAGAATGGTTTCACATGCCATAAGATGGCGGTACCTAGTCTTCGTGCTAGCAGCGTTTTCATCACTACGCACAAACGCACGCACGCACGCATGGAACCTTTAGTGTAACGGAATACACCCGCTTGCTGCTCTATGATGTCAGGGTCACGATTCCTCTTCCTCGTGTGTAGGGTACAACT
>JAAUYH010171935.1_pt1 | contig 14098 bp, 18 predicted proteins | sample 7278061 | NCBI WGS metagenome assembly JAAUYH01 (sample SAMN14350203, study PRJNA611818) | marine sediment metagenome | isolation source: surface marine sediment (0.6m) | place: French Polynesia: Moorea | collected 2018-08
GCTAAACATAAAGCCGAGCGGGGCTTTGTTTGGGGCTAAAAACAGGTAAAAAGCTTTCTGTCTTTGGATTTTAACCCTTTATGATCGCTTTTTTACCTAAAGTCCAGTTAACCAAGACTGTTCACCTTTACCCCAACCCCAAATTGAAACCTCAAGGCGATCGCCTTGGACATCAACACCCACCGTTAACATTAGAACCCCTTGGGGTACTTCCCCGCGCTGGTAACTGCTAGTTTCAGATCGTTGGTGTAATTTTTCCCAGTCTAGAGAATCACCCAAATTGCGCTCGAAGGGTAAGCCTAGAGAGGAATTGACAAATACCTGTAGCTGCAAAGGATCGTCTTTAGATGATTCGTAATCATAAGCCATATCTACCCAGCTAACCCAAGGGCTAATTAACCTATTGCAGTGAAATCCAACATGATTAGGGTTTTCGGGGGTCGCCGTAGCTATCCATTCCCCTGCTAGTACCATTTCCTGTTTGCTACTTTCGACTATGGGAGTCTCGCAGGATTCACAGATATAGTAGACTCCCATGTCTGGTTTAAAATCTTCTGTCCCTTTACCTGGGTACTGGATGCGCTCCCAGATAAGATGTTGTTGATGTCCACAGTGAGGACAGGGAACAAAGAAAAGCCTTTTGTCCGATTTTTCGTAACTATCCTCAATTCTGCTAGCACCTTTAATACTTGGGGTGGAGACTAAAATAACTTTCCTGTTCCAAAAAGTAGCGGTTCTCTGGATAGCCAATTCTACGGGGTCGCCTTCACTGCCTGCACTGGGGGGATACTTATCAATCTCATCACACAGTAACAAGCGGATAGACATTGATGCTAGGGATGCGGGGGAGTTAGCACCCGATAGACTTAACAATCCACCCTTAAAGAGTTTCATCAAGATCGTAGATGAAGCGTTTCTCTCAGCCTGAATGATCTTGTCAGAGAGAACTTTAATATCGGAAATCATCGGCGAGAGCTTTTCCTTACTGAAGCGTTGGGCTAGCTGTATCGTCGGTTGGGTGAACATGATCGGACAGGGATCGATATCGATGTAGCGGGCGATGATCGCGTTACAGATAGTGCTTTTACCCGTCTGGGCAGAAGTCATAATACTGACTTTTCTGACTTGGGGTTCGCAGACAGCATCCATTAACCCTGGCTGATAGGGTGCGCGATCGCGTCGCCATAGTCCAGGTTCGGCGGAAGTCTGAGGTAGCTGTAGGTGTTGTTCAGACCAGTCACTAACTAAAATTTTGGCAACGGGCTTGAGAAATTTATGTTTGATACTATTAAATAACTCTTCAGCTTCTATGTTGTAACTCTTCTAATGATTCAGAGATTAATTTAGCTAAGATAATTTGAACATCTTTTTGATTAGTAATGTCTGATAATTGTAAGGCTACTTTATTAGGAATTGATTCTAACTTGGCTTTAAAACCGACTAAAGAGTAGCTCCATCTTTCTTCTAAATTCTTGCTGCTGACCAACTCACCCTGTAGTTCAGATAGCTTAATTTCTTTGAGACTGGCTACGACGGTTTGCAATCTAGTTTGGGCTTCAATCTTTTGATTTTTTAACTCTTTAATTACTTCTTTATCGCAGGGAGTACTAATTTTTTCTAACCGTTCGTTCAACTCCACTACTTCGTTAGATAGGATTCGGGCTATATAACCCATGATATCGATGACATCATAGCTTTGCTGTCTGTTGACCTTAATATTGTTACTTGAAAAGTAAGGTAGTAAACAGTCATAGGGTAAGTCTAACTCTTGTTCAATCTCACCAATAGTCAAATAAATAGGTTCTATTTTAGTTAATTTTTGCTCAACCTTTTCTATATACTTGAGATGATTTACCTTATGATTCTCAATCGCTTTGAGTGTCAGTTTAAACTTACGCTCCTTACACCATTGCTGAACGTGTTTATTATTCGAGCCAGCAGATATCATCTTATTGATATCGCAAGCGAATGCTGAGGAGCAGATCGGGCAATTATCCATAGTATTTAGAAATTAACTTAGTTACTTCCGTCTCGTTCAATTCATAATCGAGGTATGCCTGTGCCGATTGGGTAGACTCTTCAGTGTGTCCCATAATCGCCTTGACAAAGATATCCTCTGTACAGTTCATCGCGACATTACTATTGCGGTATAACTGCCAGCAAATAGCACTATAGGCACTTCTGAGGTTGTGGGGATTGAGATAGTCATCCTTACCTGCGGGTATGGGCAATAGTTGGCTATCTTGAAAAATTTTTCTCACTTTTAACCCTAATTCCTTACTGCCTTTAGGTCGCTGTCCTGGCTGATGGGGTTTATGAGTTCTTAACCAATCGATTGCGCTTTGAATCTTCTCTAGGGGGGCAAGTAGGGGAATATTGTAAGGACTATCCCTATTACCTTTGCGCTTGACCTGTCCTGAGAATAAAGCAGCATCAATATCTGACTTAAGCCATTGACCTAGTAGATCGTCTTCTGTATCAAATAAAGGGTTCTCAAATTGACCAGTAATTAATATCTCTTCGTGACGACGACCTGTAAGTAAATATAGACCTGCGACTTTACTAACGTAGCTATTAGATTCCAATAACTCGAAGGCTTGTTCTAGGACTGCTACAGCATCAAATGATGGTCGATTGGTTTTATCTTCTCTGACCCTAGCCCGATCGCGTCGGTTGACATCGCGTTTTTCATAGTCGGTGAGGTTAAAAAATTTGAGTGCCTTGTGTACAAATATCTGTTTGCCATCTTTGATTGTAGGCTGACTATTTTTGGAGTTAGTTTTTAATCCCCTGATAGCGGTTCTGTAGGCTGATACTTGGGTTTTGAGTCGGCGGGCATCTCCCGTCACACCAATGGGATAACCTTCATCGCTATAGGTAGTAGAGATCGATAATTCTTGACGGAGATAGTCTAACTCTTGATGGCACAAGGCTTTAATATCCTTGATGGTAGTTAACGGGGTTAACTGCTTGATAAATTCTTCTACTCTTGCGATTGCCATGGTCTTAGATATCTAATAACTGTTTGAAGTCAAAGCCTTTACCCTTGCGGTTATCAGCATCGGTTAGTTCGTGCTTGTGATTGTGGTCGGAGATCATGACCTCATATTCATCAAAGAACTTATTGATGTTGCTGCGATTGCTACCAGTAATTTTGAAGACAATTCCTCTGGTGATACAGACCTTATTTTTCTTCTCGGTCTGTTGGTCGTTATGTTCGCGAATTTTTTCCACTGCCTGAGAAATTCGATGTCGAGAAACACCTTTAAAGGTCGCTTCTTTCAATTCATCCCTCGACATAGATTCCAGCTTGGCTTGAGAAGCGGCAATGCTATTTAAGTATCGAGCGCGTTGTAGAGTTCCTTCTTTGACGATCGCTTCAATAGTTAAGCCACTATTGGCAATCGCGTCATTGATTTCTTTTTGTTCGGCAACCGAATACTGTTCTAGATGGGGTGTAGCAACATCCTCTGACTGTGTTATTTGATTGCTGTTTTCTATTAACCAATCAACTGCCTTACCCATAGACATATTAAGGGCTGTAGCTAATTGTTCTAGTTTGGGTTTGTTCTCATGGGAGTAGGCGACTCTGGGTTTTGTGGTAGTCATAAAGGATATACAAGATGTTTGTTTATCCTTTTACTATAACAAGTGTCTTATGTATCTACAAGTATATTGTGATTAAACTTATTTATAGATTTTAGACCTATTTATAATCTTTGACTATGTACAAGATTTTTGTACAGATATAGAGGCTAGTAGTTCATTTACTTTTTTCTCTAAGAGATCGTTAATCTCCGAGGGGTCAGAGATGGCTGCGATTTGAGGGGCTAACTCTTCTGGTAATTTGAGAGCAATTTTAGAAAACTCCTGACAAGCTTCTCGATAGACTCTTTCAGCCTCATTGCGGTCTACTAAATTAGCACACTTTATCTTTAATTCATGCTCTTTAATTCGGGCATTGCCAGTAATAATTTTGATTGAAGATTCGAGCTTTTCTTGCTGTAGAGATTTCTTGACTGAGTTATTGTCAGCTATGCCGATTCTCTCTTGTAAACTGGCTATTTGTTCTAATAACAAGCGTCGATAACGCTTGAATACTGAGAGGATGCAGTATTTACCTCTACCTTGTTTTGTCACTTCACCCTTGTTGCTCCATCTACTGATAGTGCGATCGCTCACACCCAGTACTTTAGATATATCAACTGCTTTTTTGAGAAATCGATTATTGCTCATATTTCTTTATTGGCTTTAGCTTTTTCAACTGCCTCCATTATTAACACCTCCACCATGTTACTCATGGTTCTGCTTCTCGCTTTAGCAAGTGTTTCTAATTCTTTTTTTAGTGATGGTGTCAAATACAAAGACATCCTACCCTTGTAATTTTGAGGAACGCTGACAAGTGAATTATTTAATGAGGGATTAAAATATTCAATTAAAGCGGTTTCAATATCATTGAGTAAAGAAGTCTCAGAGATGGCGATCCACGCAATCCTAATATTCCCAATATCTTCTAACTGATAATTTCGATGGTGTTGTAACCATCGTCGATTTATATTTTTAGATTGACCGATGTAATATATTTCTTCCGCCTCATTAATACATAAATATATTCCAGCAATATCAGGTAGCTTGTACTTTTCTTCTAAAGGTAAAGAAGGTAATTTGCAAATATCCAAGCACTCAGGATTTATCATTCTGATTTATCTCTTTTAGTTTTTCTTCAGCCCACATTGCAATCTGTGCTGAAAAAGATCTTTTTTGCTTCAAGCTATATTCCTTAATCTCGTCAGCAAGTTTTTTTGGTAGGGATATAGATTTTTTTATTACCTTGTTTTCGCTCATGATAATCGTACTAGTTACTACTAACTAGCATAAGCGATGAAGCAATACGACCTATAACTACATTTTACTACCAAGTAAGAAAATGTGGTATCTAGTAGTAAAATATATAAAAACACAAAGCGAGATCATGACTGATGAAGAGTTAAAAAGCCTTGTAGAGTCTAATGCTAAGGCGATTCAAGCTTTAATAGAAGAAAGGCAAAAGTCAGAAAAGCTTTTGTACCAAGCAATGACTATATGCAATAACGCTCAGGCAACTATAGCCAAGTGCTACGTAGACCAAATAGATGTGAATGACAATACAAACAGCCATGAGGTGAATTATGACTGATGAAGAATTGAAACTGTTGGTACAATCAAATGCCCTTGCAATACAGGCTATAGGTCAGCGAATAGACTCTAATTCTCGTGCTATTCAAGCAATGATTGAACAAAGAGCTACTGACAAATTAGAGCATGAGGAAAGGATAGCGAGGCTTGAAGAGTTATCTAGGCAGCATCAAGAACAGATGAGATTTTTAGAAGAAACTCAGCGTCAGGTTAATCAAACTCAAAGGGGTATAGCAAACTTGCTCTCTTCAATAGATGAAGATAGACCAACGGTACTTAGAAAGCTCAACACTATCGAAAACAAAATCGACCAAATCATCGAAAGCCGTTAAATCAAAGAGATAAAAACGTCACAGTAATCATGATCAGAGGTAATTATGACAGATGAAGAATTAAAACTACTAGTAGAGTCTAATAGCCGTGCGGTTCAGGCAATGATTGAACAACGAGCTACAGATAGGTTAAATCTAGAAGAAAAGCTGAGAATACATGAAGAGAGGATGGAATTTTTGGCAGAAAACCAACGTCTAATACTTCAGACTCAAAGAGGTATTGCTAATTTGGTTGGTTCTTTAGATGAAGATAGACCAACGGTACTTAGAAAGTTAAACACCATTGAGAACAAGATAGACCAAATCTTAGAAGGTCAATAAATCAAAAGCGATTACAAAGTTTGGACGCTAGTGTAATCGCTAAGCTCAAATATTAATTTGTTAATTACTATGATACAAAATCTCAAGACCAGAATAAGTAAACTTTTTCTGCACCATCATAAAATCATCTGTAAAGGAGAACCAATTACCGATGATGTAATCTCCGACCATGATAAGAAGTCTCAGTCTCACGGCAAAAAGATAATGGTCAACTGTTTGAAGGTTGATGCTTACCTAAAAACGGTATACAAGGCACTTCACTATGATGAGGATGTTGTAGATGGATTTTGTAATGACTATCTATACATCCTAGAGGAAGCAATAGAAGTTAATTGGAAAAATCATGTTGTTGGTGAAGATGTTAGTCGTGAAGAGTTTCATCGACTATTAAATAATCGAAAATAGGTTAAATAAGATATTACTTACAATCGTAGGTGATATCTTAATTTTAAAATTAGAATCCTTTTTCATCGAGTAAGGCTTCGACTAAAGTTCTAATTACTTCGTTTTTTGATTTACCAAATTCAGTACAGAATTCTTTGAGTCTGCCATTTAACGATTCAGGTAACTGAAGAGTAGTATTGATCATTCTCTCTTTGGTAACAGGTTCATCAAATAGATCGCCGATATAGACCTTCTTTTTTCGCGAGCTAGGTTTAGTACTAATATGCTTACTACTATGCTTAGTATGATGCTTATTTACTTGCTTAGTTTGGTTAGTGCTATCATCCTTATTTTTTGATGGTGGTAAGTAATCAGAAGTTTGCTCAATAAATGCTTCAAAATCACTAGATTTATCTACTGATTTTTTTCTGGTACTCATAGCTTAATTACCTCCTTACACCATGAAGTAAATTCTTGTTGTTCTGATGAAGCTCTATTACCCATATTCCAAACTACGCCACCTTGATCCAAGGCATCAGCAATACTAGCTTTGTCATAGATTACGGAAGATAAAACCTTGACTCCAGTATCCTCTTCTTTGCTTTTGAGATAGTCAAAAGTTTCTTTCGTTACAGCCCTAGATCGATGTGCCATTGAGATAAAAGTAGCTGCCTTAAAATTCTTACCATGTAGGTTAGCTTGCTTGATTAGGCGCAACGTTGGATTAGACGCTATTTTATCGACACTGGTAGGCTTGACGGGAATCAATATTTTATCTTCTGTATTGAGGGCAAATATGATTGCTCGGTTCATCTCTGAGGCATTAGCAGGACAATCAATCACCGTATAGTCGGCTGATTTGGCGATATTCGGGATTTGTTCTAAAAAATCATTGGGGTCGGTTAATTGGAATATGGGAATATCTAAATCTAATTCCTTAGTCCAGAAAGATGATATTCTCATGGGGTCAGCATCTATCAGTCTGACTGTTTTTGAGCGGATAACCGAGAGGTAATAAGTAAGGTGAACAGAACAGGTTGACTTGCTTACTCCACCCTTAGCATTAAATAAGCAGATAAGCATCTTGGTATAGGGTAAAAGATCGCTTAAAGGTTAACTCAAAAAGATAAACATGTCATAGATTAAGTTATTAAGCATGAAGTTCCTTATATTGTTAAGTGTAATCAAGGATGTAAAAAATATCTTGTGTAGGGACAAAGGTATTGATAATGTGGTTTTTCGTTACTTTTTAAGTTATGGAAGTTGTTAAATCACAAGACTTATCTCATAACTTAATCCCCCTACTCCCACGCAACAGATTAGCCCCTGATTCTGGGTACAATACCCTACTTGATGATTGGTTAAATAGATCGCGATCGCCACACACTAAAAGAATGTATCGCTCTAATATTTATGGCTTTTTTCAGTTTCTAGCAGAGGACTTAACTGCTGATACATTAGCTCTATTTTTACTACTAGATAGTCATCAAGCCTTTGAATTAGTCTCTCAGTATCATGGGTTGTTAATTGCCCGTAATCTAGCACCAGCGACAATTAATCAGAAGTTAGCTGCTATAAAGTCATTAGTTAATTACGCGAATCAAGCGGGAAAATGTCATTACACTTTAAATAACATCAAAGTCGAGAGGCTGATTCAGTATCGGGATACTAAAGGTATATCTAAAGAACAGTTTAAGTTGATGCTAGGTGCAGTTGATACCAATACTATTAAAGGTATACGCGATCGCTCCATTTTACTTCTGATGTGGGGTAATGCTTTACGGCGGTCGGAGATAGTTAACTGTGATGTTAAAGATTTTTCAGCAACTGCGGGTGAACTGGTGATTACTGCTAAGGGGAAGATCGGACAACCAGAGATTATTAGTTTGGGTAAAAGTGCGATCGCAGCTATTGATAATTGGTTAGTAAAGAGAAAGGATTACATCTTAACCGATCCTTTATTCTGTGCAGTTCATAAAGGTTATTGGGGTAATCGATTACATACTCATAGTATCTATAAGCTCGTTCAGAAATACGCCAAGGCAGCAGGGATAGATAAGGTAATGAGTCCTCATCGAATACGCCACAGCAGCATTACTGAAGCTCTTAATTTGACCAATGGAGATGTTAGAAAAGTACAGAAGTTGTCCCGACACAGTAACCTCAATACTTTGATGATTTACGACGATAATAGGCAGAATCTACAAAGTGAAGTTACTGGGTTATTGGATGATTCGATTTGAGAATGCCGATCGCTCACACTTCCGATTCACGGAATTATGGGAAGTCAATTGAGTTATACATTGTTTTGCTGGTCGAAAACAATAGACATCTCCAATAATTATGCTGAAACCCTTGTGATACCGTTCAAAAATAGAGGTTTCTGGAGATGTCTAATGTATAACTCAAGCATTGCTAATCATACAATTTAGCTTAAAGAAAAAGAAGCCCCGCATCTGTAACTATTTCGTAGCGACAGGTAAGAAACTAGTTCAGTGTCGGGATCAATTTTTCCGCCGATAGGCGATAATAAATATATATTACATCTTCATCTAGTAAGAGTTTCAAGGATTGTACAATAGGTGTAAGCATATCAATGGGTTGCTAGCTACCGAAGTTTGAAAAGTTTACTCTAAAAAAGTTAATAATGGAGGTTATTTCCATGACTGAACAAAGAACTCGGAGAATGTCACTTGAAGAATTTAAAGGGACAAAAGACACTCCAGCAGTAGAGGCGATCATAAGCTCACTCAACGGTGGTAGTTTTATGACTTGCCATACCGAATTTTATGCTGCAACTGGCATCTGGATACCTGAGTTAGTTCCAGTTTTCCAGAAGCTGGATGCTGGCTTATTAACTAGGGATCTTCCTAGAGAACTAAGTTAGATCTTGGTAATTTTAGAGAAGGGAAGTGTGGAGTACCGACTATTAACTCTCTTTCAAGAAACAACATGTTTTTTGCATTCATAACAAGCAATTACTGCTTGTAGAACGTTTTGACTCTTTCAGTGGTCTAAGCTTAATTTTTTGTGGGTTGAAATGACGCAAAACCCTCAAAAATCGTTGTAATGACAAAAGCGTTTCATTAGCGATCACCAATAATGAATCAAAGAAATTTGCCAGATTATTGGTTCGTATGAACTTAAAAAGTTGAGTTTCTTAGGAGCAGCCCAACTTGCGACCCATCACCCGCTACGAATGAAAAAAACACTCAAAATTAAAAAAGCTCTATTTTACAAGGGTTTTGCCTCGTGTTACTTGAAAGCGTCCCACTGGCGCGATCGCATCAGTTATGGATGGAAGAAACAAAAAGTGTTTCGGGAGAGAGATTAAGATACACCATTCCATGCTTCCTTATATCACAGCCCTGGCAGTATATCATTGGTGTTCGTTCACTTACAAAGTTTTTGCTGAAAGGCTGTGAAGATAGTTTATTCTAAAGTTCGAAGGTGGGAACTCTTATGGTGTGCCTAAATAAACTCAGTCGTATTGGTTTCGGATCCTATAGGATTTCTAGGAAGTCGAAAAACCATTACGAAGCCTTAAGTTATGCGCTGGCAAGAGGCTGTAATCTAATCGATACCTCCGTTAACTATATGAGTGGAGAATCTGAGAGGCTTATCGGTGAGGTACTTACCCAGCACCCTAATAAGCATGTATTCATAATCACAAAGGCAGGATACATTCAAGGTGAGAGTTTGACCCTTCTTAAAGAGATGAATCAAAGGGGTTGGGCACAAGAAGACTTAGTTTGTACTTCCGCAGATATGCTGCATTCAATTCACCCTGACTTTCTTGCGAGTCAAATAAAACTTTCTTGCTCTCGCTTGAAGAGATTTCAGCTTGACGGATTCTTACTCCATAATCCTGAATATTACTTTGATCAGATTGGTTGCACTACCTCACAGGACGAATACTACGCGCGAATAAAAAAAGCTTTTGAGTTTCTCGAAGATCAAGCCGAAAAAGGTGTGATTCGATATTACGGCATCAGCTCGAACACATTTCCGTTCTCCACAGCAAAGAAGAATACTACAAGTCTCCCCACACTATTAGCGCTTGCTGCTGAAGTCTCGAAATCCCATCGTTTCAAACTGATCCAATTCCCCTTTAATCTCATCGAGAATGATGCCCAGAAGCCTCATCATAACGGTCATAGTTTAATAGAGATAGCTCAGGCGAATGATATTATCACACTTATTAACCGACCTCTCAACGCAAACTACAGCAAAGGTTCGATCCGCCTCGCTACTTACGAAGAAGAAATATGCGATCTTAACGAAGAACGCGACCACCATTTTCTGGAAGAGTTTCTTGAGTTGGTTCGTGACCAGATTAATAAAATTGGTATCGACGAGGATATCATGGAGTTTGTACCGATCCAGGTCATTAGTTGCAGTTGGACTAGTTTTAGTAGCCCTGATATTGTTGATAAAGTATTCGACCAACATCTCTTACCATTTTTGAACAAACTTTATGAGGGGAATGTTGACGAGAAATTACTGAATTCTCTTTCTAAGCTCCGACAGATAGTAGCTCTATATGCTAGGAAGTCCATGACAGAAAGAACCTTGGCTTTTAAACAACAGTTGATAGAGCAGGGTATCATCACCCATGACGATAAGCAATCCCTCTCCGAGATCGTCTGTCAGAAATACATTGATGCTGGTATCGACCATGTGCTAGTGGGGATGAAAAGTGTAAAGTATGTTGACAACCTTATTAAGCTGTTCTGAAAAATATCGGTTTCCTATTCCATCCTCACTAACCTGTTGATTCTTTCTACCAGACTACTATCAGGTTATTCTTGTCTGGACGACAGCGTAAATTACGTGAGAATATGACTCTTTAAAATGAACATTACAAAATATCTACCGATTGAATTCTTTAATGACAGCTTCGAAACAGGGCAGGCACAATTAGCCCAGAAGACACGTATACTCCTTTACAAATCAGATCCCAGTTTGTTTGAATTGTTAGATTTCAATGAAGATGCGACCTTTCTTGAGCCATTGCTCTTCAGCTACTTCGTCGATCCAACCCCCTTGGTTAGTCTCCAGCAAATTCTTTTCGGCTACATTACTGAGGACTTAAGACCAAAGGAAATCCAAGTCTACGTAGACAAAAGAGGCATAATTGATCTGCCTCGTATTGGTTATCTCAGGACAACTCTTAAGAACAGAGAACTAAGGCTTATCTGGAAAGGCGGAGTCGATAATTGCATCCTTAAAGATGGAAATAGAATGGTTGAGTACGTTCACGAGAACCCCATTTTTGTGGAAGGTTCTTGTACCGAGGTCTGCCGTTACAACCATCCCTTGTTAGAGAAGTTCTTTATAGACTCCAACGGAAAAAGAGTTGATGTAGACATTGAGAACATCGCACGCCAACATATAAACCATCTAAGCAAAGCTTTCCTAATCATTCAAAAGAATCTCCCTGACTACTACGAAGATATGCTGAAGGCTACTAGAAAGATTGTCCTTTACAGTAGTCATCTTCCTTTTTCGTTTGCAACTCTCTCAGCACACGGAATCGTCTTCTTGAATGCTTCTGAAGATGATGACGAAGTCTTCTTCATTGAAGACTTGATTCACCAGTGTGGACACATAATTTTTAGTGCTCAAACGCTTGATCCACAGGAATTTCTAAAGATTAATCCTCATACACTGCTTAAGCAACTGACCTGTGATGAACGCGATACACGTGATGTATACTCAACACTACACGGTGTATTCACAGAAATGTGGATGAGTTTATGTATGGATCTATGTTACGAGAGCAACTATTTTTCATCTAGGCAGAAGCATGAACTTCTTGGTCGCTTTGCACTTATCCTTACACGATTCGGTTGTGATCTTCAAAACCTGAGAGTACCCGATATCTTTACTGATAAAGGGGAGATGCTCTTGAACAGCCTCGCCCAAGTCTACTTTGAGATTGTTAGTAAGAGGTACGATCTTCTCTCACAGTTTGATATCTCAAACCAACCTTACTGCTTCAGCTATAGGAGTTTTCAGTCGTCAAATCCTCAGTTGATTCAATTTGATTGACCCAAGAAGTATGCTTAGGAATAGTACCTTCGAGAATTTCTTCCAGTCAGTTTTTTTCCACTGTTAGCTATAGTTTTCTATGCGTCTAACTATACTCTACTCAACAATGTTTGTTCTGATTTCCTTTTGACAATTACACCTCACCCTACCGATAGCGAGGGTTTCCAGTAACTTCCCCAAGGTATCTATTACCGAAATAATTCCAGGTGTAAATTATCCGTTGATGAGCGCATTAACCGTATCAACTATGAAAATAAGCGCGAACACCAGAGTTTTACTATTAATGAAAACGATAGTATTATCGAGACAGAATTTTATGATAGTCTACCTCCTAGCAAATTTTTCTTACAACAATTAGATAATCCTAATCAGGTTATCAGAAGCAAAACATTTAAAAAGAATGGAATTTTAAAACTCAATGATTGGAAAAATAACCATGATAAGTGGTTACACAAAGGCTTTGTCTGTGGAGATACTATCGAAAAAACTGGAATCCTCAGAGAGTTTTCTATCTCCCAGTTTACCTATCAAACTATCGAACAATATCTCGCGATTGAAAAAGAAGTGCAGCGCAATAAACGTCGCTATAATCAGTCTTACGAAGGTTACTTCATAAATTCAGATGGCACTCTAGACTATGAATTAATGATTAAAACCATCGATAAAATAGTTGCATCTGGTAATTTATCCATCAATAGAGAACTCGATCATGATAGAAATCGCGCTAGAGATGTAGAGATCTCACATCCTGAAACACAAGTATACAAAGCTGTTAAGCTACAGGCTAATAGTGGAATTAATCTTCGCGATGAGTCAGAAGATGACTATCAATACGAGAATGGTTTACCCATAATCTTTGATGGCGATCTATCTGATATAGATATTTAATTTCTGTGGTTTATATGTAGTTTTTTTTATTTTTGTATTAATAATGTATTTCCGCCAATACAAGACATTTTTTCAAAAATAGCTGAAATGTCGGAACTTGAAGTATTATTACATTACATTTGTTTACGCTTCACAGTAAACCTTTCGAGAAGTATAGATGCCATCTATGACGCAAAAATTGTATTATTAGGGGATAACCTCTCACCACCCCACCGAAAGTATTACAGCGTCTCTTCTCGAACGAGGTTAGCCTAAAAACCCCTCAAAACCTGGTAATGATGTTTTATACCTGAAAGAGATTTAATCCGTCTAGAATCGCAAAATTTACAGTGCAAAATCGATAATTAGACTTGTATATTATTTCTAGAAAAATATCCTTTTATTTGAGTCTAGAACCAAAAATCAATTTTTTGCGTCATTAAGTTTTGTAAAGCATATTACTTTAGTATAATTGTAACTTCAATTTATTACAAATTCTGAAGGTATTAGATATTCATTAGCAACAGCAAATATCTGATTATAGCTATTACTATAAAATATTTTACACTATTGTTAGATATCTATCTTATTTATACTGTTTTAAACCAACTACTAGTATTATTATATAGCCTATCAATACGGCTAATAAGTATTATTAATTACTCAAAAGAAAAGGTACTTACCAGCGGTTTTAGATGCAGTGGGGCTGAAGCGCAGTCTTTAAATTAACACCACATATTTTATAAAAATTGATGGCTGCGTCTATTTATAATCACTTAAAACTATACAAGACTCTTATATAGACTCAAAATAATAGTGTACAAGCATCTTGAATAGGTTAAATTTGGCGATGCGAATTTTAAAATAGGACTATATAAGATACTTGTATAGTTTAATTTGACGATGCCAAAGGCTAGCTAGGCGATCGCATTCAACAATAAGACTATATAAGAATCTTGTATAGC
>JAAUYH010028810.1_pt1 | contig 14097 bp, 10 predicted proteins | sample 7278061 | NCBI WGS metagenome assembly JAAUYH01 (sample SAMN14350203, study PRJNA611818) | marine sediment metagenome | isolation source: surface marine sediment (0.6m) | place: French Polynesia: Moorea | collected 2018-08
CCACCCATCCACCCATCCACCCATCCACCCATCCATCCATCCACCCATCCACCCCTGTCCCCTACCTCCCCATCCCCCCCTATCCCTATCCCCCGTCTACCATGAGTCAAACGACCCTCAACCTCATAGCCATCTCTGTCTTCGCCATCACCATGTCGAGTCTCTTGGGGCCGGTGATTGGGGTGTCGCCGGTTGCGCCTGCGATCGCGACGGTGGGGTTGCTGGGGTTGGCGACGCTTGATCGGTTTGGTTGGGAGGGTAGAGGGGGAACGATCCTAGTCAATTGGGTTTCGGGGGTTTCGGCTGAGTATCGGGAGCGGGTGTTGCGGCATGAGGCGGGGCATTTCTTGGCGGCGCATTTGCTGGATATTCCAGTGACTGATTACACCCTAAGCGCTTGGGAGGCTTGGCGGCGGGATCTATCGGGCGAAGGCGGGGTGGTGGTGGACGCCCAAGCGCTGGAGGCGGAACTAACTAAAGGGGCGCTTTCAGCCCAACGATTGGATCGATATGGGATTGTTTGGATGGCCGGGACGGCGGCGGAATTAATTGCCTATGGAACGGCGGAAGGGGGCGACGATGATCGCCAGACCCTTCAGATGCTTTGGCGTCAGCTCAATTTTCCGCGTTCGGAGTATGCCGTTAAGCAACGTTGGTTCACGCTACAGGCCCGGACGTTGATTGAGAAGAATTGGGAAGCGTATGAGGCGCTGACGGCGGCTATGGAGAACAAGGCTTCTGCGGAGGAGTGTCGTCAAATTATTCAGCAATATCGCGTGGATTAGGAGGCAGGATTCAGCACAACGCGATTGCGGCCCTCCGCCTTGGCCTTCAATAGGTTTTGATCGGCGCGATGGAGTAGATTAGTTCCCTGATTGTCGTCAGTGGGGAGTAAACCCGAAACCCCAATGCTAACCGTTAGATTGAGATCCACGGATTCGATGGGAAAGGGCTTCTCGCTGATTAATTGGCAGAACCGTCGGCCAATGATAAAGGCTTCTTCAGACGTCGTGTTGCTGAGGAGGATGACAAACTCCTCGCCGCCATAGCGAAAGAGCGTATCGTAGAATCGCATGTTGTATTGTAGTCTTTCCGCTAACATTTTCAGCGCCTGATCGCCCACAAGATGGCCGTAAGTGTCGTTGACGGTCTTGAAATAGTCAATATCCACAATCATCAAACTCAAGTCCAATTCCTTGGACCGAGCATTTTTAATTTGCCGAGGCAGTTCCCAGTCAAACGCTCGACGGTTGTTGATTTGAGTTAGCGGATCGGCGAGGGCGATCGCTGACAAAAGATCATTGGCGCGCGTCAGTTCTCGATAACTTCGTACCCGATGTAACCCCGTCCTAACCTGAGCTTCTAGCAATCGACTCTGAGCCGCTTGAGTCGGAAATTCCTGGTGTGAGAAATCTGCATCCGGCCATTTCTGAGGAAGCCACAAATAGGCGTCTGCCCCCGCTTCAAGGGCCTTAGTGGTCAGATTAACCAGATCGACTAAAGAGCCATTTGCAGGGACGCTGAGAAAGTTAACGCGATCCTCCAGCAAAATGCAATAAACCCAAGCAAGTTGGCGCTGTTTCTTGAGCGTGCGGCAGAGTTTCCAGTTATCCGGAAGACTGGATTGGAGCAACAATAAGTCCGGCGGACGGGTTTGAATGATCGCTTCAGCTTCCTCTGTGGATGGAACTGAGTCGATGGTCAAGGCGGAAAAACCTCGCACACTGCCCACCAAGCTAGAGGGAAAATTCCCATCCCCAACTAAAAGTACCGAGGCATTCATGCGTTAATTTAGCAAGCTAACAGGTAGTCAAGAGCAAGGCCCTAATTCCGCATCTTGGAGACGCCAATTGGACAATAACCGGATGGGCTGATCAGACCGGAAGAGCTACCTGGCGACAAACCTAAGATTGACTAGGTTTGTCTAACATAGATGTGGCAATTTGACCATACCGTTAGATTAGCAGGCTGTTAGGATCTTACTCTACAGAATTCAGCCTCCGATTTATCCATTTCCTATTCAGTTATCTAAACCTTTTATATTAGGACAGATTTTTAAGCGAATCCCTTACTGCTGTCCCGCTGTAAAAGACGAACATCGGTCAGAATAGAATCTTAGAGATAAATTGTCTGTAGATTTAAGTTTCTAAGCTTGCAGTCTGTTCTACTGAATTCCTATGTCCACCTCTCAGCCTCAGCCTGCTCTGATAAAGATGAGCGGCGCTCAAATTCGACAGAAATTCTTAGATTTCTATTCGGCTAACGGGCATCAAGTGCTGCCCAGCGCTTCTCTAGTGCCGGAAGATCCCACTGTGCTCTTGACGATTGCCGGTATGCTGCCCTTCAAGCCGATCTTCTTGGGACAGCGTCCGGCTGAGTTTCCTAAAGCGACGACTTCCCAAAAGTGTATTCGCACCAATGACATTGAGAATGTGGGACGGACAGCCCGGCATCACACCTTCTTTGAGATGTTAGGGAATTTTAGTTTTGGCGATTACTTTAAGGAGAAGGCGATCGCTTGGGCTTGGGAGCTATCGACCGAGGTGTTTGGCCTGCCGCCAGAGCGGCTAGTGCCGAGTGTGTTTGAAGACGATGATGAAGCCTTCGCCATCTGGCGCGACCAAATTGGAATACCGCCCCATCGAATCCAGCGGATGGGGGCCGACGATAACTTCTGGACTTCAGGGCCGACAGGTCCTTGTGGACCTTGCTCAGAAATATATTACGACTTTCATCCTGAGCAGGGGGATGACCAAATTGATTTAGAGGATGACAGCCGCTTCATTGAGTTCTACAACCTGGTTTTCATGCAGTACAACCGGGATAGCGACGGTCAGCTCGCCCCCTTGCAAAACCAGAATATTGACACCGGCATGGGCCTGGAACGCATGGCCCAAATCCTGCAGCAGGTCCCCAATAATTATGAAACCGACTTAATTTTTCCCATTATCCAGGCCGCTGCTGAGATTGTCGGCATTGACTATCACAAAAGCGATGAGTCCGCCAAAACTTCCCTCAAAGTCATTGGCGATCATGTCAGAGCGGTGGCGCATTTAATCGCTGATGGGGTGACGGCGTCAAATATCGGCCGGGGCTATGTTCTGCGGCGGTTGATTCGCCGAATCGTTCGCCATGGCCGATTGCTGGGGATTGAGGGCGCGTTTATTAATCGGGTGGCGGAGGCTGCGATCGCCCTATCAGCCTCCGCTTATCCAAACCTGAAGGAACGGCGAGACGCTATCAAAGCGGAGTTGCAGCGGGAAGAATCTCAATTCCTCAAAACAATTGAAAAGGGGGAGAAGCTGCTGGCGGAAATTTTGGCGAAGAAGCCCAAGCAGATTTCAGGTAAGGATGCCTTCACCCTCTATGACACCCACGGATTTCCGTTGGAACTGACTCAGGAAATTGCCGAGGAGCAGGGATTGACGGTCGATGCGGCTGGGTTTGAAGTGGAAATGGAACGTCAACGCCAACGCGGTCGAGACGCCCATGAAACGATTGATTTAACCGTCCAGGGGAGTCTGGACAAGTTGGCGGAGCATATCCATTCCACCCAGTTTTTGGGCTACTCCGACGCAACCGCCCAAAGCAAAGTGGAGGCGGTGTTGGTGGATGGGGAAGTGGTGGAATCCGCTGCAGCCGGGGCTGAGGTCCAGGTGGTGCTGGCCCAGACCCCGTTCTACGCTGAATCAGGCGGACAAATTGGCGATCGCGGCGTTCTCTCCACGGAGACAGCCCTGGTCCAAGTTGAAGATGTTCAGAAAGAAGGGGACATCTTTGTCCACTTTGGCCGCATCGAACAAGGCGGGTTGAAGCCTGGCGATATGGTCACGGCTCAGATTGATCGGTCTAGTCGGCGGCGGGCTCAAGCGAATCATACGGCGACCCATCTGCTGCAGGCGGCGCTCCAAAAAATCGTAGACCCTTCTATTTCCCAGGCAGGCTCCCTGGTGGCGTTTGATCGACTGCGATTTGACTTTAATTGTCCCCGGGCGTTAACGGCGGCGGAGCTGCAGCAGGTTGAAGACCAGATCAATGCCTGGATAGTGGAAGGCCATGCCGCTGAAGTGGCGGTGATGCCCATCGATGAAGCCAAAGCCAAAGGCGCGATCGCCATGTTTGGCGAGAAGTATGGGGCTGAGGTGCGGGTGATTGATTTCCCTGGGGTGTCTATGGAGTTATGTGGCGGCACCCACGTGAGCAACACCGCTGAGATTGGCCTATTCAAGATAGTCTCTGAGACCGGTGTAGCTTCCGGAGTGCGTCGAATTGAAGCCGTCGCTGGACCTGCTGTGTTGACCTATCTCAATGTGCGGGATCAGGTGGTGCGGCAGTTAAGCGATCGCTTTAAGGCGAAACCCGAAGAACTTCCTGATCGAATCGCCACGCTACAAACTGACCTCAAAACCACTCAAAAAGAGCTGGAGTCACTCAAGTCGGAATTGGCTTTGGTTAAGTCCGATCAACTGCTGGCTCAAGCAAAATCAGTGGGAGACCTTAATGTTCTAGTCGCCTTCCTAGAAGGCGTCACGCCTGACGCCCTGAAAACGGCGGCTGAACGACTGCTGCAAAAACTAGGTGAGGGCGCCGTATTGCTAGGCTCTGCGCCGACCCCTGACAAAGTGAGTTTAGTGGCGGCCTTTAGCCCAGCCGTCAATAAAAAAGGGCTCCAGGCCGGGAAGTTTGTCGGCGGCGTCGCCAAGATTTGCGGCGGCGGCGGCGGCGGTCGACCTAATCTAGCTCAAGCCGGCGGTCGCGATCCTAGCAAACTGACAGAGGCTCTAGAGAGCGCCAGAAAACAACTGCTTGACAAGCTTGGAAGCAAGTAGAGAAAAAGGGGGGGGCGATAGGATTCCTCCATTTCTCCTCCTGGGCAGGCGGTAGGAAGTAGACGGTAGGCAGGGGAGATTACCCCGTCTACTCCCTACTGTCTACTCCTGAAACTGCAAAGTTCGATGCACACCAGCCGAGATTCTCCCTGCGGATTATCTACAGGCAGAAAGTGGGATCCAGAGATGTGAAAATTAGGGGAAATCCTTCGCTTCACCAAGGAAAGTTTGATGGCGGTCAGTCTACTTTGGGCCATGAAGACAACTTCTGTGTACACTGTAGCAACCTGAGAGGGCGCGACAGGATAACGCATTGGGGATGAACGAATGAAGCAGTTCGACAATCTACCGAATGATTTAGGAGCAGAGGTTCCTAAATCTGTAGAGGCGACGCTGCAGACGATTACTCAGGATTTGAGGAATCTACAGCAGAATTTCTCTGGTCAGCTTTCCCAAGATTTGGAACGACTGCAGAGAGAAAAAGCACGTCTCATACAGGATATTGAGGCGCTACAGGAGGAGTATCAATCTCTCCAAACCGACTATAAAAGTCTGCAGTCGGACCATAAAGCGGCTTTATCGAGTCAGCAACTGGCCCAGCAGCAAGTTTGGGCTAAACGGCTAGCCCAGGCGTTAGCGACGCATTTACAGGCCCATCTGACGCACTCTCTGTATCCCTCCGCCAGTGATTTGGGAACCGCTCAGTCTCCTTCCCCTTCTTTCCCTGCAGGCCTGCCTAGTTCTTTAGAAAATGCCTACCAATTGCTCTCTTCGCTGGACTCAACCCTAAATGGAGCGCTGCAGTCACTTCAGCAAGATCTCAATGGCTATCAGAGTTCCTTGTCTCAGCAAATCAGCCGTATGCATAGCATGGAGCGGCAAGGAGAAGCGATTTTAGAAGCCTTAGTTAATCGCCTTAGCCAGCAACTCCAGACTGAGTTAGTCAGACCTCCCCTTAAACCGTCCTTACCTGATAATGGCTATGACGGGTCGGCTCAACAGAGACATTCGCATTCCAATTTTCAAGTCCAACCCATATCCTTCCCGCCGTCTCAGGACTCAAAAAGATCCTCTGAGACGAGGGCAGGCGCCCTAAGGGGGCAGCCGCAACAATCCCCTCAGATGTCGTCGGTCAAGCGGAAATCTGTTAAGTTATTTGGCCTGCCCAGAGGGCTGATTCTGATTATTCTTTCGACGCTAGCGCTGGCGATTCATTACGTATTGGTTAGTGTTGTTTGGAACGGCGGTCAAATTTTCGGACTCATCGCCATCGAAAGCGTTATGCCGCTTAATTTTTCTAACGCCTTGCTGCTGCTTTGGGTGCGGATGATCATTGTCTTGAGCCTAACGCCATGGCTGGCGATGCAGCTGTACCCCCCTGTATGGCGAGATATTCGCCGATTTTTCACCGCTAGAGATCGACGTTCCCTGTTCCAGATAATTGGCAGCGGCCTGTTTTTGTTTTTGGCCCAGGCGGCAATTTTTATGGCGATCGCGCAGGTGGGGCCGGGGGTGGCGATCACACTGCTGTTCATGTATCCATTGATAACGGTGCCCCTAGCTTGGTTTGTATTTGGCGATCGCCCCTCTCCGCTACGGATCGTGGTGATGATTGCGATCTTGATGGGGATTGTTTTCACGGCATTGCCTGAAATTACCATGGATTTAGCCGGGGGCGGTGTATCTATATCTGGGATTATTAAAGCTCTCTTTGCCGGCTGCGCCTTCGCTGTGTACGTGATATCAATGCAGATGGGCTTCCGGAAGCTCCACCCCGTTCCGGTCAGTTTGGTCCAATACATCGCTATTTTCATCATCACCACGTTACTCTTGGTCATTCACCTCTTTAACGGTGAATTCCAGCCCCCTACAGGGAGCCTGCCTGGATTGGGATTGGCGTTGGGTGGATTGCTACTGGGGGTGCTGGCCGTACTGGACTATTTTTGTAATAACTACGGCAGGCAGTTTATTAGGGCTGTTCAAGCCCCTATAATTGCCTCTTGCGGTCCTATCCTCACCGCTATCCTGGCGGTTATCATCATCCCGGGTGAAATATCATCCCTAGGCGTAGTTCAATGGGTGGGTATTATCCTGGTCACCATAGGCGTTATCGCCCTGAGCTTAGAAAGAATGGCAGGACAAGAAAAAAAGCCCAAAAAAATCTCTAAACAATAACCAGCAATACCCGTTTGTATTTCCGGACGTATCGCTGCCCAAGTCAAGTGCAGCGTTCATCTGCCAACTCAAATATTCCACCTTTATTGGATTGTCCTGACTTCCATTGCACGCCTATTCAGCTTCGGAGAAATCGTTGGGTTTAATGCTGATAGGCAATTTTTCCGGTTCGAGAGCATCGCGGCCCATATAAAGCTGCTTGCTGTACTATAAGAATTAAAACGGAGAGGGAGGGATTCGAACCCTCGTTAGAGTCACCCCTAAACAGCATTTCCAGTGCTGCGCCTTCAACCACTCGGCCACCTCTCCAAGAGAGCAAATTATTTGATTTTTTACTTTACTCACCGAGTTGATATCCTACCAGAAAGTTAGCCCTTACAGGAACAGAAAATCTAAATTTCGTTGTTTATTCATGAGATCATGGTTCAAAAGCCTGATAATTCTCTTATCTGCCGGTTGTTAACGGCTAATCATTAATTTATGACTCATGTTCACACTATTCGAATTCACCATCGGCAACGGAGAATTTCCTACACAGTAAAAGTTCCTGAAGACCGCTATATTCTCCATAGCGCTGAAAACCAGGGGGTGGATTTACCTTTTTCTTGTCGTAATGGGGCTTGCACAACCTGTGCAGTTCGAGTACTGTCTGGTGAGGTTCATCAACCCGAAGCTATGGGATTGTCCCCAAAACTTCGGCAAGCTGGGTACGCCCTTCTCTGTGTGAGTTATCCTCGATCTGATCTGGAAGTCGAAACCCAGGATGAGGACGAGGTGTATGAATTGCAGTTTGGTCGTTACTTTGGCAAGGGCAAAGTGAGGGTTGGTTTACCACTGGATGAAGATTAAGGGGTATTGGATAGCCCTTCTGCTTTTCGCTAGCAGCGTTTTGTCAGCGTGTCAACCGCTGGATTCTCCCAAAGGGCCGCTAGTGTCTGTAGACCGGGTGATTAATGGACAGGTTTTGGAGGTCGTCACTCCGGTGGGCCCTCCCCCTGGGGTTTATAAAGTCCGGCTTGAAGGCATTGACGCCCCTGATCTGAGGCAAAAGCCCTGGGGAGAAGATGCTAAGCAATATTTGAACGCCCTCATTGCTAATCATCCCATACGCATCGAACCTGCTCGTGAGCTTCCTGATCGATACGATCGTCTCTGGGCTTACGTATGGCTGGATAAGAAACTTTTAAATGAGCAACTAACGGCGGTGGGGCATGCCTTAGTTCGCCATGAGCAAGCGGTTCAACTGAAGTACGGTAAGCAATTGATCAGAGCCCAAGAGCGGGCCCGACTTGGCGGCCTAGGGGTGTGGCGTCCCGAAAATCCGATGCGTGAGACCCCGCAAGAGTTCCGTAAACATAAGCAATAGCCGACAAATCAGGTTTCCTTACCGATATGATGGATTATTCTTCCGAACAACTTCAACGTTTCCTAGAGGTGGCCACAGAGGCGGCGCTGGCTGCGGGTGAGGTGCTCCAATCCTATTGGGGGAAGTTACGGGTAATTGAGGAGAAGGGGCGACCCGGCGATTTAGTCACTGAGGCTGATAAGGCCTCAGAAGCCGAAATCTTAGCAGTGTTGCGGCGACATGTGCCGAATCACAGCATCCTAGCGGAGGAGTCCGGTAAGGTAGAAGCTGCTGATAGTCCTTATCTCTGGACGATTGATCCGTTAGACGGCACGACAAATTTTGCCCATCAATATCCTTTCTTTTCGGTTTCAATCGGCTTGCTGATTGATGGCGTTCCTCAAGTGGGGGTGATTTTCGATCCGTTTCATCAAGATCTGTTTAGAGCCGCTAGGGGACTTGGCGCCACATGCAACCGCCGCCCTATTCAGGTGTCCACCATCTCAGAGTTATCCAGAAGCTTATTAGTTACCGGCTTTGCCTATGATCGCCGTGAAACTGCCGACAATAACTACGCAGAGTTTTGCCATCTTACCCATCTTACACAAGGCGTGAGGCGTGGAGGAGCTGCTTCTATTGATTTGGCGTACGTCGCGTGTGGTCGTCTTGACGGCTATTGGGAAAGAGGATTGTCTCCGTGGGATTTAGCTGCGGGCGTCATTATATTAGAGGAGGCAGGTGGACGAGTCACGGCTTATGACCAGAAACCATTTGATATTTGGTCCGGACGAATTTTAGCGACTAACGGCCGAATTCATCGCTCAGTTAGTGAGGAATTGATGAAGGTGACTCCCTTATCTGCTTTCAGTCCTTCGGTTGACAGATAATCTGGGCATGTAGAGTTTGAATATCAATATTAACCATATTAATATTGATTAAGTATTAGCAATCTTAATATTAAACTGACATGCAAGGGAAGTTTTAGTAAATGCCCGGGTGGAAGGGAATCTTAAAGGAAGTTATCTTCTAGGTATAGCTAAGTATTTTCGCTGTATAGAAAGTATCTTCTCGATATAGTTAGGTATCTTTGAGGCTGGGGACACGATTGACGTAGAGGTTTATGAATATTGATCAAGGGCTCTTTAGGTTGGATTTTATTGACTACCATGCGGTATTGGGGATTTCCATTGAAGCCGATGCTAAGCAAGTACGGAAACGATACCTGAAGATCGCTCGTAAACTTCACCCTGATAGTTTGAGAACAGCCACGCCTGAACAGAAACAGCAGGCGAGTGAATTGCTATCTAAGCTAGTCAATCCTGCCTATGAGAAGCTGAGTCATGAAAAGGATTCAGCTGAGTATGGGGTCTTCTTACGCCTGAAGGGACAACAAGCAACCCAGCAGCAAGACACCATTTTATTGTCAACTGAATCAGCTAGAGAACTGGCGGGGACGCCTAACGTTGACAATGCATACAATGCCGCCTTGAAAAGGCTAGCGGAAGCACAGTACGAATCGCTTGAAAAAGTTCCAGACTTGATCGGCCAAATCAGTGAGCTAAATATGGTGTATCTGATGCGCAAGGTCGGATCTGGTAAGGGATCGCAGTCTCGAGCCGCTGTTGCTTCTGGCGACTCCACTGGTCAGTCGACGACTGAAGGCGCTGAGGCGCCTCAACCAGCTGCAGCGCCATCGCGCCCTAAGCGAATAACCGTTATTGAAAGCTATCTCAACCGAGCCAAAGAATTTGAGGCTAAGAAAAACTATCCAAGGGCTATTCTTGAGCTGCGAGAAGCGCTTCAGTCCCATCCTAAGAATGCGGCTTGCCACAGTCAGCTTGCGAGCGTTTATCTAAAGGCGGGGCAAGCAACAATGGCGAAAATTCACTGCAATAAGGCGCTGGATCTGAATCCAAATGACCAGCTGGCTAGTATGCTGAAGCAGAGGTTAGAGAAATCCGGACAAAAGGGCTCGTCTAAGAAAGCAGGTGGTTCAAAAGATAGCCAGTCTAAGGGGGGGTTGTTCGGTCTGTTTGGTGGGAAGAAAAAATAATGATTTATCAACCCCCGTCGGGCGCACGGGATCTACTTCCGCTTGATGTTGCTCAGAAGCGTTGGATTGAAGATCGCCTTGAACAGGTATTTCATCGCTGGGGCTATCATCGGATTATTACCTCAACGGTGGAGCATTTAGATACTCTGATGGCGGGCGGAGCCATTGATCAGTCCGCCGTAATTGAGTTGCAGGATACTCAAGGGCAGCGACTGGGCTTACGCCCGGAGCTGACTGCTTCCATTGCCCGGGCGGCGGTGACTCGCCTCGCGGCGGTGACCTATCCCCAAAGGCTTTATTACAACGCCAATGTTTTCCAGCGAACAGCCCAGGGAAGCCATGGCGGTCAGCAGGAATATTATCAGGCTGGGGTGGAATTGCTAGGCGCTAGCGGGGTGATCGCAAATGCCGAAATTCTTCAGTTGCTTTCAGATTGCCTCACTAGTCTAGGATTAGGTTCCTGGAGGCTGATTTTGGGGGATGCGGGGTTGACCCATTCTCTCCTCTCTGTCTTTCCAGATGCTCTGCGGGATAAGGTGCGCCGGGCGATCGCTCATTTAGATCGAGTCGCCCTGGAAACGCTGTCCATGTCCGAGGAACTTAAGCAGCGGGCATTGTTCCTGATGGATCTGCGGGGACGCCCCTCCGATGTCCTGCAACAGGTTTCTAGTTTGGATCTCAGCTCCTCTCAGCGTGACTCTGTGAATGACCTGAAAACGCTGATGGAGTTATTGCAAGAGACAGCGTCGGCAAGTACCCATTCAGCAGGGGCTATTCCGGCGCTAATTCTAGATTTAAGTCTGATCAGAACTTTTGATTATTACACTGGCCTTGTTTTTGAACTGGTTAGCGACACCGATCAGGGATCTCGAGTGTTGGGACAAGGGGGACGGTATGACAACCTGTTGGGGCTATACCATCCTCAGGGGCAAACCTATCCCGGTATTGGCTTCATTTTGAATATTGAAGAATTACACCAGGCGCTTTTACCCGGCGGTCAACTACCGGATCAAACCCCGGCTAGCGACTGGCTGGTGGCTCCGATGACAGATCAGGCGGCGCCCGCCGCTTTCGCCTATGCTCAGAAGATCCGCGAATCCGCCAATTTAGTTCGGGTTGAAATCAGTCTGGATGACGCCCATAATCAAGAGCAGATCCGCGATATCGCTCGTCTTCGCAAAATTAACCGGATTGCTTGGATCCATGCGGATGGATTGCCTGAGATTGAAGCCCTCAACTAGGGGCATTGTCTTAAGCATGGATTGTAGTGAATAGGTATTGTCCCATTAGAAGAGAGTGGATAAGTGGATAGGTGGATGGATGGATGCGTAAATAGCTTCTGATGAATTGAAGAAGCCCTGGGTAAATGGGGACGCTTCGACATTTTTTTGTTTAGCGGCGCCGGTAGATGCAAGAATTGTCCTATCGAGGAATCGGATGGGGCAATGTTATGGCGTCGTCGCAAGATGGCAAAGATCAGGTTTTCAATGCCTTTCAGAAAATCCTGACGGATCGTAAAAAACTAGGGCCAAAAATCGCCACTAAAGAAGAGGAGGCGGAAGCTACTCGGAACAAGCAAGTCTTGAAGGCCGCGTCAGTCTATACGGTAGATGGCATTGTTAAGGGGCTGGCGGATCTGCAACTGGAGTTCGGCGGGATTGTTAATCAACTCTCAGACAAGTTAGCTGCAGAAGCCTCAAAATTGGATGAATTAGAGCAGGCAATTGAGATTGAAACGCTTCACTTGCAGACGCTTCAACAGATTCGTGTGGTGGCGGATGCGCTCCACTTAATGACGCAAGAACACCAAGAAAAGCTAAAAACTCTGGAGCAAGCTGGGGCTGATCAGCAAGCAGCGTTAGCGAAAGAAATGGCTGAACAGCGATCGCGCTGGGAGAAAGAGCAAGCAGACTTTGAAAATACGATTCAAGGGCAAACTGAGCGTTTAACCCGAGAAAGAGAACGACAAAACGCTGACTATCAGTATGAATTAACTCGGCGACAAACCATTGACGCAAATGAGTTTGAAGAGAAGCAGCGCAATCAGGAAAAAGCATTGCATGAAGCCAATCAAGTCAATGAGCGGCAGTGGACTGAGCGGGAGCGAGTTCTGGTGGACAATCAGCCTCTTCTAGCAGATTATCAACAGCAAGTGAATGTCTTCTCGGCTGAACTCAGCCGATTAGTTGAGAAAAATAGAGATGAGGCGGCTACCGCCGTTAGTCAGGATGCTGAGGTGAAAGCCGCCTTACTTGAGAAGGAATGGGAAGCGACTAAACAAGGCTATGAGTTTACCATTCAATCCCTGGAGCAGAAAATTCAAGAACAAACTCAGCAGGTTGAGAATTTTAACGCCCAGCTGCAAGAGACGCTGCAACAGTCCCATGCATTGACGATGAAAGCCTTTGAGAAATCCTCACGGGTTAATTCTCAGGAGAAAGAGGTGCGCCCATGAGCAAACCTATAACGGATAGAAACACCAAAGCGCAAATCCTGGACGCTTACCATGCCTTGCTGAAGGAGCGAAATACGCTGGAAAAGCAAGTGGAAACGCTACGGAAAGAGAAAACGGATAGACCCAGTCCCCCGCCCATCTCCGAGAAACGATCGTCTGGACCCGTAAAAGCAATGAGTCAGCAGCCTGTGGCGCAAGATAAAATGACCGCGACAATTAACACCCTGACCGACTTGCAATCGGGATTTGGCGGCGCTGTCAGTGAGTTGTCAGAAAAGCTAACCTCCCAAGCGGCTCAGCTGCAAGCGTTAAGACTGGCTGTCGCAGAGGAAACCAAGCAACTCAAAGACCTCCATAATTTAGACAAAATCCAACCCGATACTCTGGATACATTAATCCAGACCTGTGAGGAGAATTCAAAAGCGTTTGAGGAGGAGATTAGTCAGCGGCGCGATGCGTTAGATCATGAAATTCTGGATTTGAAGCAGGCTTGGGGAAAAGAGCAGGAAGAACACAAGCGCTCGGTTAAAGAACGGGATGAAGAGCAGCGAAAGACCAGTCAGCGGGAAGTCCAGGACTATGACTATACGCTGACCCTGCAGCGAAATCTGGCCCAAGCGGAATACGATCAAACTCAACAAGACCGATACCGCCAACTGGAGGAAGCTAAGAAAACGTTGGAGGATCAGTGGGCGGAGCGGGAAAGCGCGATCGCTCAACAAGAGCGGCAATTTGCTGAACTAGAAGCCAAAGTCGCTGCCTTTGAGAAAGAAAAAGAAGCCGCCCTCAAGAAAGCCAAAGAAGAGGGAAAAAGCAGCGCTGGCGCCCAAGCGAAAGTAAAAGCGGATTTACGCAATAAGGAATTGGAAGGGGCTAAACGGGTCTATGAACTGAGGATTCAATCCCTGGAACAAACCATCCAAACCAATGAAGAGCGGATCCAGGCCTTATCTAAACAATTAGCCGCCGCCCTGAAGCAAGTTCAAGATCTTGCCGTCAAAGCCATCGAAGGCTCCTCAAATATTCAATCCTATGAAGCGTTCAAAGAAATTGCATTGGAGCAAGCAAAAACTCAAATGAAGAACAAGTAAATCATTGATGGTGGAGATTGATGGCGCACAGTCACTTTAGGGCACCTCGAAAAATTGAATTAGCCCGACCAGAGTGCAATCCTAAAGTGCAGGTGCTACCAAGTTGAAGCGAGATGACCGCATCAGGATTGCCAAACCTAGACCGACGA
>JAAUYH010005574.1_pt1 | contig 14094 bp, 11 predicted proteins | sample 7278061 | NCBI WGS metagenome assembly JAAUYH01 (sample SAMN14350203, study PRJNA611818) | marine sediment metagenome | isolation source: surface marine sediment (0.6m) | place: French Polynesia: Moorea | collected 2018-08
ATCTTTTAAAGTAGAATAAGACGAGAAATACAAGATTATGCCGAAAATAATTTTTCTTGCAAATTTATTTAGACTATAAAATCCGAGCGAGCCGTCTTAACATTTCAAAGCAAGGACAACTTCACGGTAACATGATTAAAACAACTAATTTGAATACTTAATGCACACTAGGTATAATATAATCCAAATGAATTGCGATTAACTATGAGGCACAAATAGTGAAAATGTGGATCAGAATCTAAGTGTATCAATCTTGGGTTTATACGTCAAATACCCAAATATAGCATACCCTATTGGTGTATTGCGGTGTGCAGTTTAGTAACTGTACTATTTTGCTGTATTCTACGGTTTATCTCTTTTCCCTAGGAACTTATTGTAGGTACGCTTTTTTTATATGTTAGCTGAAAAGAAGGAAGTAAGGGAAATCCATTACCAAGGGTTTTTAATTGCAAAAGTCAAGCACTTCTATGAAGGAATTGGTTCTTTTTTCCTTCTTTGCTAAATACTTGTACTTAACTGAATGTATTTGCCTTGCATTTGAATTAAAAACCTACTCTATTCAAGTATCTATTGAGTCAATCTACAAATATACATTCATACACAATATACGTCCAATCATCTTCTTGCTGCTCTTCGAGCTATAGTTTGCTTAAATCCGACTGCTCGATTAGAATGCACAAGATTTCTTTTCTTCTATCTCAATAACTATAATTCTTTAGGTTACATTTACCGCAAAATGTTCTTACTGTTTAATACAAGTAATTGGTCCAAATCTTTAAGACTAACTTTTACATAAATTTTCTATCAAAGTGATAGGCCCTGAGTGTACGGTACTGACTCATGATATGTGATCAAATTTGGACCTTTAATTATATCATAATGTAAAGCAAGAAGCTATGAACATCGCTGACGTTCGGAAGCTAATTCACTGAACTAGAAATGAACAAGATAGCATTTATTTGTTCAGGTCTACTGATTGCGTATTACATTGCGAAAAGAAGAAGCAAAGCTCAAGATGGTGATGTAGAATTGTTATCAATCGCCGAAGTAAATTCTTATATACAAGAAACGGTTCGGTCAGAAGGGGACGTGATCTGGAAGAATTCTCCTATTAATGTGCTGTACAGTGCAATAATGATTGGAAATGGTGTTTTGACAGTTGGGTATGGAAAAGAAGGAGAATTTTTTTCTGAGTCAAAATCAGAAAGTCTAATTAATGATAAGGAAAGAATCATTGAAATTGGATTAACGCATAGCTCAGCTGTAGAAAATTTGATAGTTCATGATTATGGAGTGCTGAATTCTGTTGATTTGAGATTGAAAAACGTACAGATGCTAGAAGAGTTGGTTTCTTCCGATTCAGTCCGGTACTTAGATCCAGTAGAATACAAGTCTTTCAAATCTTCCGCTAGCGATGAAGTGGCGATACAGCAAGATTTCGGATGTGACAAAGGAGAAAAAAATGTAAACGAAGAGGATTATAGAGTGGAATCTCCCAATTCCTGGGTCCCCTGGAATTTGGACTACCATAATGTTTCTGATGCTTGGGATTATAGCACAGGAAAAGGTATAACAATAGGATTGATCGACACCGGTATTTCCTCAAAGCAAGAACTACTTGGAGATAAATTCAACAATGGCCTTTCGGCTGAGAGAACAGTTGAAAAGTATGGTACGTTTGATGAATTTGACGATGATCAGTGCGGTCATGGAACATCAATGGCTTCAGTAATGGTATCACCACGAAACGATAAAGGGATGCCCCTTGGAGCAGCATATAATGCAAATTTAGTGGCGTACAGAGCTACAAGAGACGTTTTGCTAGATGGTTCAGTTGAGAGGAGAGGTGTAAGTGAGGCTCTAAAACAATTAGGTGAAAGAGATGATGTGCAAATTATTTCAATGTCTCTTGGATATATGTGGAGCATAGGCAGTGTCAAAGATGCTGTAATTTATGCAGAGAGCAAGGGTAAGTTAATATTTGCTGCAGGAGGTACTTCATCATTCAATTGGTATGGAGTAACGTTCCCTGGATCTATGAAAGAAACTGTGGCAGTTACTGGAATCAACGATGCTGGTAAGAAGTGCTCGAATTGTCATAGTGGACGGGAAATAGATTTCACAATCCAAATGCAGAGAGCCGAAGATAGCAGCAGAGTTATGCCATGCATTGGATATTATTCAGGTGAGAGAAGTGTGAATGGAGGTTCTTCTATAGCTACAGCAACAACTGCTGGGATCGCCGCTCTTGTTTGGGCTCGCGATCCATCTATGACTAAAGATCAGGTGCTTGAGAAACTCAAGGAATCTTCACAGTACTACCCAGAAAAGCATGGCAGCTTCGGATATGGTACAATAGATGCTTTAAAAGCAGTAAATATTTAGGTCTGTAAGAATAAAACGACTTACCATCTGATCGTTGTAAATATTGATATTAATTAAAATTTCAACATACAAACTAGTTTTATTGTATCTATTTGAAAATAATGTAAGCAATTGTAATCATTTTCTTAATCCTGGTCCTCCTTTAATCAATCCTCTGTATGCCCCGCAAGGAGCACCACTCATTCTCACCACTATAATTTGTAATTCTAATTGTTTGACTAGTCCACTGGTTTGCGATTTTCTGTTGCAGGGAAGTAGAATATAGTCAATTAGATGAATTTGAAACAACGTGAAACTGTACTCTACAGTTTCCTGATTAGAAAGACTTGCTGTCCAACTCAGATTACAAAGTATTGGCATCATCAATTTTTCAAACTTCTTCAGCAAAATATAGTAAACAAAGCACGACTCGCAGTTTTTCGACGACGCTACGAAAAAAAGTGTAAGTAATTTGAAAGCCATTCTTGTAATTGCGAACCTTCTAGATGTATGTTTGTAAGTTGAGGTGGAATGTCAGCGAAATAGGTGCTCGAATCGGATTCACTGTCAAGCGATGAGGACATTCAGCGGACGAGTAGGAGGGCAGGAAAATGGGATCGAGATCTGAAACGGAGGAGCGAGCGGCAATTGGATGTTGTACGAAACACGTGGACGGATGCAAAACAAATCCTCCGAGCGAGGTCACGAGGGGGCAGGGAGTGTCTGTTTATGTCAGCGGCGGGCCATCATCCAAACGAACGTGGCTCTGCAAAGGCAGGAAAGGAATCAATGTGAACTACAAAAGGAAATTACTGTCGCATCGATTTCGTAACAGATGGATTAACTACTCGCACTGTCCGCAACAGAATAGTTGGGTACAGTGGTGCGCGAGATCAGCGAAGCGAAATCACGCAAGGAGTGTACAGGGCGGTCGTGAAGAATATGTAACTGAAAAATCGCAGTGATGCGACGCGGCGGACTCCCTAGCGAGCGAATCTACGGAGGAGTACTGTAGAGCAGCGACAGTGGTAGAAGCGAGGGACACCGGCGGTAGTTCGACAGCATGGCCGGTGTACAGGGTTTGTCGGCGGCAGGCGGATAGCAATGGCTCGGATACTACCTAGCATTTGGTAGGAGCGTCAATGCCCCGAAACGAACGAATATTGACTGCAAATAAGAAGCTTGCGAGCACCAACGAGCACCGAGTGAGGGTAAAACACACGACATGATTTGAGTAACCGCGGGTGGAGTGCGGGTAAATCGCACTTCGTGAGGAATGGCAATCAGGTTTGACAGTTGCCTGATGTCATACCGAACACATTAATTCTGATTGGACACCGCTTGTTTCATATCCTACTCTCATTTTCGATTACCGCCCCTTGAAATACCACGACATCGCACCCAACCTCACACTCACCAGTCGTTTCTCACCGACCTGACCAACTCTACCTTCAGCATGACCGACACCGCCAACCCCGCCGCCGAAGACTCCACTTTCCTCTTCACCTCCGAGTCGGTGAATGAAGGCCACCCCGACAAGCTTTGTGACCAGGTGTCCGACGCTGTTCTCGACGCTTGCCTCGCTCAGGATGAATGGTCCAAGGTTGCTTGTGAGACCGCCTCGAAGACCGGCATGGTCATGTGCATGGGTGAGATCACCACCAAGGCTAAGGTTGATTATGAGAAGGTGATTCGTGAGGCCGTCGCGAAGATCGGGTTCGACGCCGAGGAGAAGGGTCTCGACTACCGCACGTGCCGTGTGTTGGTTGAGTTGCATGCCCAGTCTCCCGACATTGCCCAGGGTGTTCATGAGGGTCGTTCCTCCGAAGACGTTGGCGCCGGTGATCAGGGTATCATGTTCGGCTATGCCACCAACGAAAGCCCCGACCTCATGCCGTTGACCTCGTCCCTCGCCAACAAGCTCGGGTACCAACTCACCCAGGTGCGTAAGTCTGGCATCTGCCCGTGGGTGCGTCCCGACGGCAAGACCCAGGTCACCATGGAATACAAGAAGTCGGCTGATGGCAAAATCACACCCTTGCGTGTGCACACCATCCTCATCTCCACCCAGCACTCTGAGGAGGTGACTAACGAGAAGATTCGTGCCGACCTCATGGACAAGGTTATCAAAGAGGTGATCCCCGCCCATCTGTTGGACGACAAGACCATCTACCATCTCAACCCGTCGGGTCGCTTCGTCATCGGCGGTCCCGAAGGTGACGCCGGTCTGACTGGACGCAAGATTATCATCGATACCTACGGAGGCTGGGGTGCCCACGGCGGTGGTGCCTTTTCTGGAAAGGATCCTACCAAGGTGGACCGCTCTGCTGCCTACGCCGCCCGCTGGGTAGCTAAGTCGATTGTTTCCGCCGAATTGGCGGATCGTTGCCTGGTACAGGTATCCTACGCTATCGGTATCGCTGAGCCGTTGTCGGTGTTTGTGGACACGTACGGCACTGGCAAGAAGTCGGACGCGGAGATCACAGAGATCGTGAAGAAGAACTTTGACCTCCGTCCCGGCCGTATCATTCGTGACCTCAACCTGCTGCGTCCAATCTACTCGAAGACGGCTGCGTACGGGCACTTTGGTCGTGACGAGCCCGAGTTCGAGTGGGAGAAGCCGAAGAAGTTGGAGTTCTAAGTTGGTAGTGTGACACGTTTTCCTGTGTTTTGTGTGAACGTGGCTGCCGCTAAGCTGGCGCACGCGAACGGCATAAACCTGGACTTTGAATGTTAGTAAAGAAAACGATTCATGGCAATGCTGTGTCTACGAGCACTTTAATGATGTGGAAACATATAGGACTGTTGAAAGGTGTGGTGCGAAGAGGAAAATTGTACGGCGAAACCCTGGATGTTATACAGTACGGACCGAACCGAATACGCAATGACGCTAGGTGGCGCAGTGCTATGTGCAAGGCGAGACTAGAACGCGTCGCGTCGCAGTGACGTGTTAGAACCCGCCACCGAAGTAGGACACCTGCTTCACGATGGAGTGGGCGAGGAAGGCGAAGAACACGGCGGCGTACAGCTTCTTCTTGTTGTCCAGGCCCCCGTCGTGCTCCAGCGCCGACTCGCGCTCCCACCGCTGCCGCTGCGTGGTGTTGCCGTCCGGCCACCCGCCCAGCTCGCGGACCCAGTACTCCAGCACGCCCTCCAGTGTGTCCCGTTCCACGCCGTGCGGCGCCCACACGCGCACGTAGCACGCGTCCTTGTGCGCCGCGTGCAGGTCCAGCGACGCGCGCACGTTCGACGTGTAGCCCACGTAGCGCACGCGCTGCGCCGCGTCCAGCACCGCGTACGCGCCCGCGCGCGCCAGCGACGACGTCGCCTGCGCACCGGCGTACGTCAGCGTCGCCAGCCCCGCCAGCGCAAACCCGTCGTCATACGCGTCCTCGGCAGTGCTGCCCTCATGGGGCACCAGCGGCGATGTGCTGGGCGCAGGCTCCACGATGTCCAGCGGGGGCGCTGCGATGTCCACCCGCGGTGCTGCTGTCCGCACGCGCTGCCCGCCCTCCTGCATCCTCGGCGCACCACTGCAGCGCCGTTGCGCGGGGCGTCGCGTCGCCCGCTGCGTCGTGGCGGTGTATGTGCTCGTGCCGATGCGCAGTGTCGGCTGCCAGCTCGCCGCGAACGCCGCCGAGGCGGCGCTCGCGGTGGCGGCGGCGCCCGTTGAAAGCGGAACCATTCCAGCAGTGACGACAGGCAGCAACGTGGACGGCAGCAACGCAGCACACATGAGGTAGTAGCTGCGAGTAGCAGATGCGGCTGGAAAAACGGAAATTGGGGCAGCGCCAAGTGGTGAGTGGCTACAAAATGTGGGGGCCGGAAATAGCGCGAGGTGCAAGGCGAGACGAGAGGAAGACGCAGCAAAATGGCATGCCGATTGAGGTGGCGCGTACGTGCGCGTGGCGGCTGCAACGCCGTCAAATACAGCCTACACGAGCACAATGCGCGGTAGCACATTTCAAAATCCCCTTCGTACTTTTATACACTTGCTGCCAGTGCCTACATACCGAGCGAGGGCGACGCGGTCGGTAGCGCGTTGCCGAGCACCGAGAGCAGCCAGATGATGCTCGCCACGCCCACCACGCCGAAGATCGGCAGCCAGTCCTCCCCGTCCCCATCCCCCGCGGCCGCCTGCCACAGCCCCTCGCGCGTAGTCGCCGCGTGCTTCGTCGCCGTGAACGGATCCAGCGGGTCCACGTTCAGCTCGACCACGTCCTCCTCCCGTGCGCCCCACGATTCGCTAGCGCTGCTTGCCGCGCCCACCCCCACACCGACCCCAACCCCCGCAGCAGACCCGGCGTTCGCCGCACCGCTCCGCGCCGCGCGCCGCTTCGGCGTGCTGCGCTCGCGCACCGGTATCGTGGGGTCGGGCGCCGCCGTCTGCGTCTTAGGAATCTCAGCTGTAGTAGTCTAGGAATACGTTAGTACGAGAACCTCCAGAGTGTCGCGCCGCACAACTCACCTGTCCGAACGACTCCCATAGTGCGCGATGCTGTGTGTTTCCCGCCGGCATACCACCGTTCTCCGACACCCAGTACTCCAGCACGCCCTCCAGCAACTCCGGGGTCACGTCCTGCTTCGGGATGGCGGGCACATACGTGTGGAAGTACACGCACAGGCGCGGCACGGCGCGCGCGTGGTGCTGCAGCCGCCGATGCACGTCCTTCGCGTAGCCCACGTACTGCAGCGTGCCGTACTCGTCGCGCACCGCGTACGCGCCCGGCTTGCTCAGCGTGTCCTCCAGCTGCCCCAGGTCCGCGAACAAGTACTCCGGCGCGTCGCCCAGCGCGAAGCCCTGCGGCTGCCGCTGCTTGCGTCCGAACAACGCCACCACCGCCGTGCGCCGTCGCGCGGCCCGCGATGCCGGCCGCCGCCCGCATACCGCGCGCCCCACCGCCCGCAGCGGCAGCACCACGCTCGTGGCGAACCCCGCCGTCATCTCGGCGTCGCGCGGCGAATACTGGGGATGGAACCGAGGCCGTCCAACTCGAACCCCTGTATAAATTTTGCTGTGCGATTCGACCTCGTTTCTGGATCTATTTTATGACGGTTTCTGTATACATGGTGTGTCGCGTCGAGATTGTGCCACTGCTCGAGTTGCTGACTGGTGACTAGTCTCGTTCGAGTTCTCTTACCTTCGCTCACGTCCACCTTCTTCGTTCGCTTCTGGATGTGTAGAGGTGAGATCAGCGAGGCAGGTGTGGGTATTGTTTTAACTTGGCCGAAACAGTTCTGGGTATATGCGACTGCATAGAAATCTAGCGCTTCTTTCGTTACAGAATATTCAAGACCACAGAAATGGGGAACTATAAACAAAGAACAGACATTGAGTAATCCAAATTTTCGCTGCATACGCCGCTTTCTCGTAGTATCGATAGTTCGGCAGGCGAACCGTGAGGACGAGCAACTGCGTTTACGATAGTTTCTGTGCTGCTTCCACGACTTATACAAGTTGTCTATCTGGAATCAGCCAGAGGTCGCAACGTCATGCACCATCGGTCTGTGCAATCGTGATTGCCGCATCACCACCGACTTTCCGAACGTTCGCGCGCGATTCGGCGTCGCTCCCTTCGTTCGTGCGCGCGCCGCTGGGACGGGGTCATGCCATCCACGCCAGTCCCGCCCGCGGCTTCCATGTCGTCCGCATCATCTGGGCTGGGGTCGTCCACACCACGAGCGGCGGAAGCAAAATCGAATGCACGAGTAGTAGATGCGTCGTCGAAATCGTTCATGTCCACGAAATCGTCCTCCTTCGACTCGAACCTCTCCACACCCCACTGATTCTCCACCTGCTGCGACTCGGCCCATTTCTTCTCGCGTCGCCCGCGCGCCCACGGCGGAGGCTGCGGCACCTGCCTGCCACCTGGCTCGCCGCCGTTTCGTCGCACAACGATACGGTCGTCGTCTTCATCGCCATCGTCGTCGATTGCCGCGCCCAGCCCCCGGTTCCGCGATCGTCGTGTCGGTCGCGCCATTCGCCCCCCGAGGCGCGGCTCCAGCCGTAGCTGCGGATGTACCGAGCTATCCCCGCTTTCACTCGCCGCAAAGTACAGGTCCTCTGCGAACCCTCGCTCCGAGCAGATGGCCGTGAAGTACGGCCCGTCGGGTCCCTCCAGTTCCCCCAGTATCACGCGCGCCTCGTTCGCCAGCGCGCTGTCTGTCGGCAGCGTCACGATGCGCGCGAACATCTCCGTGCTCACCGTGCGCGCGCGCGTCTGCACGTAGGCGAACGTGCCCACCATGCACGCGATGTTGTAGCTCACTCGCGCCAGCCGGTTCAGGCGCCGTATCGCGCCGCGATGTATCGCCCATTGCGCGAAGATTAGCATGCACGTGCTCTCAATCACTCCCTTTCGTGCACTCTTCCCATAGTTGAAGATCTCCCGCTCCGATGCCGACAAGCCCTCGTCTAGCGCCCCGCCCGTCGGTCCCCCCTGCGCCGTGCGAAGCCGCACGAATAATTCCGCGAGTGCTGGCCCTACTACTCCCGACGGCGGATCGAACTTGTGTCGTCGTCGTTCCATCGACGCCACCTCGGCCATTGCACACCGCTACAATGGGGTACGCTATTGGGTGTATGGCACGTACACGAGATACAGAATTGGCTAGACCGTTAGCGTGCGCTGTTTCTAATACAGCAATACAAAAATTTCATATAAACAGCCGAAGTTCGCAGATACGCACACTACAACTCTTACTATACACGGTCAAGAATACAGAAAATACGCAACACCTAGTTAAAATATTTCAATCAAATTTAGTTCTCTGACTTGTCTAAATTATAATTATTCATAGATTCTATTAACAACCACTTCAAGTAGGTGTGAGCGACTTGTAGTACTGTGGTCGAATGATGGAACTGGCAATTGAAGGCCAATTAAATATTAGTCTAACCCAGATAGATGCAGAGTCAAAATCGATTGCTTTTAGATGAAACTAAGTCCAATGATTTCGCTAAATACATTTGAGAGAAATTAAATTCAGTGGAAATCTTACTGCTTCAAATTATTTATTCGCATTTGGAATCTAGTTTAAATATAAACTGTTTCGTTGAATCTCATATTTACCAAGCTATACTAAATTATGGCATCTAACGAAGCGAACACCCACCCTTGTTTATATGCACATATCTGATGCATCTCAATATCTTGTAAAAAGATCAGTATTTCAATAACTAAATGGAATCCAATCGAATGAAGTCTACTACTTCTTTATTCCCTGCAGCAACCGAAAATGTTGGCTTATGAGCTTTGTCAATGTCCAATCAATGAAGAATTGATTTTTACACTACCATTTAGCCAAGACTGCTTGAAATTAATAGGATAGTGGAATGCATGATTCAAAAATCCACAAAGCACCGCGATAGCTCTCTAGTTGTTTCTACACGCAAATTTGCTGGAGATGCATTCGAAATCCATATATCAGGACGTATTCATCTGAACAATAAATCATACCGATCAAAATATACTGCGAAATCAAACGTATGGCCCTGCTTGGCCAATTCTGGTATAATGTAAAACGTGAACATTGCGTAAATTAGAATTATATAAATATATAACTGAATAAAGTTTGGTTGTTTAGCTTCTGAGTTCGCAAAATCAGTACGAAAATTAAAGTAGCACAATTTCTAGCACGAAGCTCTTTAAAAGTCACGCTATGCTGACTAGTTGACAGCTATCCGAGCTGACTAAGATAGATGAGACAAATTATATTGTAGCAAATACTGGAAATATTATTTGATTGATTACTTTAATATCACATTAGCGACATAACAAAGTCAATTAATACCTTTTATTGCTCCATCAGAAAATCAGCACTCTCCAAGATATTTTGGCCCTATATATGTTTTTGTTTTAGCGTTTGGATCATCCGACGTACACAATCCGCTTGAATAGTCAGAATAAATTGTTTCGCGTATCAAGTGGTGCAATTGTAGTTCTTTTTTCTTCGAAGGAGCAAGAGCTGTGACTTTTTTTATCAATTCCGGTCGAAACGTCTCTCACAACCCAATGCCTTGAAATACATTCAAATCGAGATATAACAGTCAAAAAGCTTTTTATGTTCACGCTCAATGCCATTATGCCGTAATTAGTCACACCTAGTTTTATTTACCTTGGTGTTTCTTCTAAAACGATAAAGAACATGACGAACCCTATCCCTACAGTTAACATACAAATGATTTTGCTATTTGATGCTTAGTTTTAGGTCCGAGGATATGTTTGGACCGAACCACTTCTTACTTTGTAGACTAAACTAAATTCTACCAGAAATCCTGATTCTAGGCTGATTTTGTTTGAACGCTGTACACATAGCACTTACGGTTAAAGCAGTTGGTGAGTTTCTTTTCGAGAGGAGATATTGCATAGTTATTTTCGTTACTGGTATTGATAGTAACTTTTGTGTCAGTCTACAGCAGCAGTAATTGAGTTTCCTTCATGACAGCAACGAGAATTTTTGTCGACTCAAATAATTCGTAAGGAAAGTCTTCTGGCGCCTTCTCTATTGGCTACAAAACTCCGGTCTGGAGCCTACTCTTTTTGTGAAAACAATTGATTATCTTTGGGAAGACGTCATGTAAATTCATGTCAATAAATGGATTACCAGATTATGCACAAAAATACGGTATTTTGGGTTGGTTTATGCAAATCACAAGGCACATGAACTGAAATATCAAGTAAACGAAATTTCTTAACGAATTAATTAAATCCAAGTGGCGTTTAAGCAGGGAAGCAGCGTACGATCAAATGATCAATTTCGAAGTGTCGCTCCAGTTTGTCATAGGTGGAACCTGTGGACGTTGTGCAGTGAATCGGAAATCTGTCGATCTCGCTGCGGAATCTAATGCAGTTGAGTGTGTGGCGTTGCAGCTCCTGGTACATAACGCAATCCATTCTATAAGCTGTGCGCACACCGGGGAGAAAACTTAAGTATCAGAGGAAGCGTGGTCGACCACAAATTTCCCGCAACCAAGATGTCGGCGTTGAACAATGTTGCGAGACCTCCGAATGACCTACGTCCACCGACCGGTCTCGAGGGTGTTGATTCAGTGACGTTGACCCGTTTCGTCCTGCAAGGACAACGTAAGCATGCCAATGCGGAGGGTGAACTCACTATGCTTCTTGCGGCGGTGCAGCTGGCCTGCAAAGTCACTGAGTCTTGTGTGCGTCGGGCCGGTATTGCGCGCCTCTACGGTCTAGCTGGATCGGGCAATGTGCAGGGTGAGGATCAGAAAAAATTAGACATTATTGCGAATGATACTTTCAAGGTTAACATTGACTCGAGTGAAAAATGTTGCATGATGGTGAGTGAGGAAGAGGAGGACTGCATCCTATCTGGACGACCCGGACATCGTGGAAAGTATGCTATCGCGTTCGATCCTCTCGACGGATCGTCGAATATCGACGCCAACGTCTCAATAGGAAGTATCTTCTCCATCTACAAGATTGCACACCCTGAAAGTGTGAACAGCCCTGAAGAGGCAGCTGCAGCCATTATGCAACCCGGTCGTGAAATGGTAGCAGCAGGTTATGCAATGTATGGCAGTGCCACGAATTTGGTGTTGACGATTGGTGAGGGTGTTGACGGATTCACGTTGGACCCGTCGCTCGGGGAATTCGTGCTTACCCATCCGAATATTCGTATTCCAAAGCGAGGCAAAATCTATTCTATCAACGAAGGAACGGCACAGCACTGGGACAAGGCCACACAAGAATACATCAAGTCACTGAAATTCCCGACGGAAGAAGGAAAGAAAGCGTACACAATGCGTTACATCGGTTCCATGGTTGCTGATGTCCACCGCACCCTTTTCTATGGCGGGATTTTCTGTTATCCTGCGACTCAAGCCGCCCCTGATGGAAAGTTGAGGTTGTTATACGAGGCCGCCCCTATGGCCATGCTTATGGAACAGGCGGGTGGAAAGGCCATCACCGGCAAAATGGACATCATGGATGTTGTCCCAACGAAAATACACGAACGTGTGCCCGTATACATGGGCTCTGCCGATGACGTTACCGATTTCCAAGGGTTTATTGCCAAGTATAACAAGTAAGCCCTATCCTACTAGCTGTACCGTTGTTACCCTGGTTCTGTCGGCGGACAGGGCATTGCACTTTTTTTGGTTTGTGTCTCAACGTGTGGCGGATAATAGTTCGTAAACGATGTTGTGCTCGGTAGCACTTTGAGGAAGCAATGCTCCCGCTCACTAGATATTTTCTTGTTTGTACGATACAATACTTTATTTCTTACGAAAATCGGTCGTCATAGGATGTGTATTAGGTAAGTTTTGATTCACTTGAGATTCTTTAAATGTAAAAGTAGGCAAGCCCTAATGGGAAGGTAGAGATGACGCGGGCGACGCAGCATATACTGTACCACTAATCCTTTCAGTGCCCTCAGTGGTGTCTGTCCGGGGCGCGAAAAAAGATGGAATATTCCTCATCGAGAACCCCTTTGTGATGTTCCGCTAGGAATTTGTCGCAGAGGTAACCGTTACCATTTGCCTCATCGAACAACCAAAGGACGTCAGCGGAGTTGAGTCTCAGTGCCCACGTCATCGTCAAGGGTGGGCTGTAGACTCGACAGCCATGTGCAATGTAATGAGGGTTTCTCTCTGACACGCAACAAGGGATCGTAACCACTTGGTAGGCAGCTATTCAGGTCTTGAGTAGGCGACGAAAATTAGGGGATGTAGATGAAACTTTTACGAAGTAGGTACTACATTGCAACGTTACCACGGAAAACGATTTGGCGATATCGTAGAATGGTTGAAAACGGAAGGTAAGAACTGCGTAGAGACGGATGAAATACGACTAGAGTACACAAAGACAAATATCACGAGTTGACGGCTTACTCGTTTGTCACTGCAAACCACAATGTAACTGCTTCAGGCGTGATATCTTTCTTCGCAAGCACAACGACACCAGGCGCGATTCCATCTTGTCCTGACCACCAGGGTAGAACACGGCCATCCTCCATCGCCATTATTTGCTTCATGGAAACCTGGACGAAGCCGACGAGTTTCGGATCAATACCGGAACGTTTCTGGAAAAACTCAAGTCGCATCGGTTTCTTATCATCACCACAGAATAAATCCGCATACGAAACTCTAGCGGGTTCAAATTCGCGGTTAGCCGATGCATGACCTTCGGAACGATAAACTGGCGTCCATCGCGCTTTCTTCAACGAGCGATTCAGCATGAAGAAAGTTTTGTTTCGCGGTTTTGCAGTCTTGTCAAACTTCACATTAACCGTCACCGGCCGGTCAGAACCGAACTTGCGTGCGAGATCCGCCGACAGCACAATCCAAGTGTCCTTGTTGGGGTTGATAGAATCCATTTTCATCACCTTACATTGCCCAGGTGCTACCACAACATCCCAAATCGAACACATTGCATGGCCAAGAGGGATTGCTTTCTTCACACTTCCTTTCCCGTACACCTTCACCAGCAGTTCCTTGTCCATATCCACATCGGGTTGAGCCGACAATTGGAACTTCTTCACGAAGCGTGGAAAGTGACAGTTAGTTAGTTTCTCAGTTGTACCAAGTTCTTTCCACGGGGTATTACGCCGGTCTCGAAGATACAGCACACAAAACGGATCGGTGTTGGAGAAAACGTCAATTTTCGGAAGGAATTGACATTCGATAGACAGTTCCATCGGTTCTGCGTACAGTTGGTCGATGTATTCGCGGGTTGCTCCAGATTGGGCAGTGTCACCACCAAG
>JAAUYH010064744.1_pt1 | contig 14094 bp, 14 predicted proteins | sample 7278061 | NCBI WGS metagenome assembly JAAUYH01 (sample SAMN14350203, study PRJNA611818) | marine sediment metagenome | isolation source: surface marine sediment (0.6m) | place: French Polynesia: Moorea | collected 2018-08
CGCCTCGCTGTTGTTCTTCGTCCAGCCGCTCTTTGCCAAGATCGTGCTGCCGGTCATCGGTGGGTCCCCCTCGATCTGGACAACCGCGATGCTGTTCTTCCAGACCGTTTTGCTTTGCGGGTACCTCTACGCCCATTTCTCCACCCGATTTCTGGCCCCGAAACTGCAAATCGTGGTGCACCTTGGGCTTTGGGCCGCAGCGCTGGCATTCTTGCCGCCTGCCCTGCCCGATGGATGGCAACTTGACCCCGCAACACCCGTCGCTTGGCAAACCCTTGGGCTGTTCGCGCTTGGCGTCGGCGTACCGTTTGCCCTTCTGTCATCGAACGCGCCTTTGATCCAAGCATGGTACGCCCGCTCGGGCGGCCCGTCGGCCGAGGACCCCTATTTCCTTTACGGCGCATCGAACCTTGGCTCGCTGATTGCGCTCATGGCCTTTCCGCTGGTGGCCGAACCCTTCTTTGGCGCGGGCCAGATCGCCTGGGGTTTCGCGGCAGGCTTCGTCGCCCTTGGTGCCGGGCTTCTGGCGTCCGGCAGTTTTGCAGTGCGCGATGCGGTGGCACGCTCGGCAAGCACCGGAACGCAGGAAGCCGCGCCGACCCTGACACAGATGGGCCTTTGGCTGGTTCTGGCGTTCGTGCCCTCGTCACTGATGCTGGCGGTCACGTCGAAGGTCACGACCGATGTGGGCGCGGTGCCACTGATCTGGGTCGTGCCGTTGGCGCTTTATCTTTTGAGCTTCGTGCTGGCCTTCCGCAACCGGACGCCGTTCAAGGGCCTTTGGTTTACGCAAGCGAGCCAGTTGATGGCGGTCGCGGGCGTGTGCCTGTTTGCCGGCGTCGCTGGCGATCACCTGTCGTCGATCGCGATGGGCTTTCTGGTGCTTGTGTTTTTCACACTCGCGATCTGGATGCACCGCACGCTTTACGAGGCTCGGCCCGGGGCCGCCCATCTGACGCTGTTCTACGTCACCATGTCCGTCGGCGGCGCTTTGGGCGGGCTCTTCAATTCAATCATCGCCCCGGTGTTCTTCACCGACCTGATCGAGGGCACGATCACGATCAGTGTCGGCCTCTTGCTGCTTTTCCGGGCGGCGTTGAAGCTCGATGGCCCCAGCTTCGCGAAGGGGGCTGGCCTTGGCCTGGCAATGGGCCTTGTCCTGCTCGGAGCCGCCTTCTGGCTGGCGGCAGACCCCGTCACGCTTGTTGCGATCATGGCGTCCGGTGTGCTGGCCATTTTCGCGTTCCGCCCGCCCCTGCCCGTCTTCGCGGTCGCGGCCAGCCTCGCCGTGGCGCTCCCCGCGTGGCTGGCGGCGCCTGACAGCCGGCTTTTCGCAGACCGCAGCTTCTTCGGCCTGCATCAGGTCTTCGATGACGACGGCGTACGGCTCTATTCCAACGGCACGACACTGCATGGGGCTCAAACCTTGACCGACATGGGCGCCAGCCGCCCGGTGCCCACGACTTATTACCACCCCGCGGGCCCCATGGGGCAGGTCCTGCAATCCGAAATCGGCCAGCGCGCCGAAAGCATCGGTATCGTGGGCCTCGGTGTCGGCTCGCTGGCCTGCTATGCCCAGCCTGGCCAGGATTGGCACTTCTATGAGATCGACGCGATGGTCGACCGTGTGGCGCGTGATCCGTCGCTTTTCACCTTCCTATCCGCCTGCACGCCGGACGCACCCACCCATCTGGGCGATGCCCGCATTGTGCTGGAGGGGCAGACGCGCCAAACCTTCGATCTTCTGGTCATCGACGCCTATTCCTCCGACGCGGTGCCCGTGCACCTGACAACGCGCGAGGCGATGGAGCTTTATTTGAGCCGTCTGAACCGGGGCGGCGTGCTGATGTTCCACATCTCGAACCGGTACTATGACATCGGCCTGCCACTTGCCCGCTCGGCCGAGGCATTGGGCGTTCGGGCGTGGCGGCAAAACCAGGACAGGCTTGCCTCGGACGATCCGGGGTATCGGTTGAGCGATGTGGTCCTGATCGCCGCAAGCGAAAAGGACGCCGCAGGCGTGCTGGCCTCGGGCCTTTGGCGGGAAATGGCCAGCGACGGCGGCCCGATCTGGACGGATGACAAGGCGAACCCGCTCTCGATCCTGAAACCCGGCGCGCTTTGGCAGTGATGCCATGTCGGGCTCTTGAAAAAGCGACATGGTGGGCGATCCAGCTACCGGACCTGTGAATTCAATTTGCAAAATGGACTTGAATGGTGGGCGATGAGAGACTCGAACTCCCGACATCTTCGGTGTAAACGAAGCGCTCTACCAACTGAGCTAATCGCCCGCCGACGCACCGTTTAGCGCGTGTTGCGACCTGCGGCAAGTTAGTTCGCGCGTTCGTCCTCGGAGCCCGTCCAGCGACGTGGCCCCGGCCCGTTCCGACCCAGCTTGTCGTCTGCATTGTAAAGCGGGCAGTTTTCCAGCGAGAGGCAACCGCATCCGATGCAATAGCCCATCTGGTCGCGAAGCCGCTGCATTAACGCGATCCGTTCATCCAGCAGCGCCGCCCAGGGCTCCGCTGCGCCGGCCCAATCGTCTTTGCCGATCGCCTTCGTCCGAGGCACGCCGTCCAGCACGCGCTTGACCTCGGCCAGCGGAATGCCGACCGATTGCGCAACCCGGGCAATCGCCACGCGCCTCAGTTCCCGCCGATCGTAGCGGCGATGGTTGGACGGGGTCCTCCAGCTTTCAATCAAGCCTTCCGCTTCATAGTAGTGGATCGTCGAGACCGGCACGCCGGACCGCTTCGCCATGTCTCCGACGCTCAGATCGTTCGGCTTCATGGTGCCTCCGAAAAATTTCGCTTTACCTCAAGTGAACTTGAGGAATTAACGTGAAGACAATCGAACGACGAATCAAGGAGAAATCACATGGCACATCACCTTTTTCGGCTGGCCGAACAGCTTGAACGGCACGCGCAAAAGACCCGCGCCAAGCGCGCGATGGAACAAGCCCAGGCCAACCCTCACCTTGCACGCGACGTTGGTCTTCCGCATCGCCCCCTGCCAAAGGTGAGGTTCGACCAATGGTGATGTTGAAGCAAATGCGACTGAGACTGAGCACGCGTGTTGCGGAAGAAGTGCACACGATGCGGCATGCAGATGCCATCGAACACCTCGCGCAGCAAAAAAGGCGGCGTTGCTCGGAAAGCAAGTCTGGTGGGTGATAACAGATTCGAACTGCTGACATCTTCGATGTGAACGAAGCGCTCTACCACTGAGCTAATCACCCGCCGAACCGATCTTCTAGCGGCACTCGAAAGCCCGTGCAAGCCCGCTTAAAACGTCGGGATTTGAAGCCCCGGCGCAGCCAGTTCGAAACCTTCGAACTGGAAACCGGGCGACACGGTGCACCCTACCAGCGTCCATGTCCCAAGCGACTGGGCAGCCTGCCAATAGCCTTCGGGAACAATGACCTGCGGGGTCTGGCCGGACGACAGGTCGGCGCCAAGCTCGTGGAGCTTTGCCGGACCTTCGACCGTCGCGGACGTCCAGAGATGCAAAGGTGCGCCTGCGTAGTGATGCCAGATCTCGACCGCATCGACGCGGTGCCAATGACTGCGCTCACCCTCTTTCAGCAGGAAATAGATGCACGTGCCACTCGGGCGGGGACCGTCTGCGGCGACCCAGGTCTGCCGATACCACCCGCCCTCGGGATGCGGCTGAAGCTCCAGCTTGGCGATGATCTGATCGGCTGTCATGCCCGCTCTGCCAGCTCGTGGAAGTCGCCCGCAACGATATCCCATTCCTGATCCGGCGTCAGGTCGGTTGTCTGGCCGGCTCCATGCTCCTTGGGCCTCGGCACAAAGGCCGTGGCCAAGCCCGCCGCGCGCGCCGCGGCAAGATCGTCATTATGCGCCGCTACCATCGTGACAGCGTCAGGCGGCAACCCCAGCACTTCTACAGATCGCAAGTAGACCGCCGCTTTCGGCTTGTAATCCTGCGCCACATCGGCCCCGACGATGGCGTCCCAGGGCAAACCGCCCCAGCGCGCCAACCTTGCCATCAGCCCGACCGAACCGTTCGAGCATGCCGCGATAAGCCCCTTCGCGCGCAAAGCAGCCAGCCCGGGCACCACATCCGGCCAGGGGTCAAGTTTCTCCCACGCACGGTTCAAATCGGCAGGCGCGTCACAAGCGACCTCGAACCGGCCAAGAACGCGCTCGAGGTTCTCCAGATGCAAGTCATCCAGCGGCACATAGCCCCGGTTGCCTGAACGAATGCGTTCCATCCCCGGCTGGTATTCGCCGCGCCAGGCATCCGCAAACGCCAAAGCATCAACGCCCGGCAAGACGCCCGCAACCTCCCGTGCGACGGAATTCCGCCAATCCACACAGGTCCCGAAGACATCGAAAATGAAAGCTCTGTCCATACCCTCAGACTACGCGATTTCACCTTGTTGAAAATACGCATTCCGGGGCCGTTTCGCATCAGCGAAACGGCCCCGCCGCGACGACGAAGTCGATGCAAAACCTCGCGTGCGCCCGAAAGGGCGCGCTTTTACCTTAGGATGGACTTGCCCGCATAAGCGGCTGTTTCATCGAGCGTTTCCTCGATCCGGATCAACTGGTTGTACTTCGCCAACCGGTCCGACCGCGCCAGCGACCCGGTCTTTATCTGCCCGCAGTTCGTCGCCACCGCCAGATCCGCGATGGTGGCGTCCTCGGTCTCGCCCGAGCGGTGCGACATGACGGATGTGAACCGCGCCCGATGCGCCATGTCGACGGCCATCAGCGTCTCGGAGAGCGTGCCGATCTGGTTCACCTTCACCAGAAGCGAGTTGCCAGCGCCCTCGGCGATACCGCGCGACAGACGTTCGGGGTTGGTGACGAACAAATCATCCCCCACAAGCTGGACCTTGCCGCCAAGGGCGTTGGTCAAGGCCGTCCAGCCCTGCCAGTCGTCCTCGGCGCAGCCGTCTTCGATCGACAGGATCGGGTAATCGCCGCAGAGCGCTTCCAGATAGGCGACGTTCTCGTCCGATGAGAGCGTTTTCCCTTCGCCCGCCATGACATAGGCGCCGTCCTTGTAGTATTCGGTCGAGGCACAATCGAGCGCCAGCATGATGTCCTCGGCCGGACGATAGCCTGCCTTCTCGACCGCCTTCAGAATAAAATCCAGCGCATCGCGCGTCGAAGAAAGGTTCGGGGCAAAGCCGCCTTCGTCGCCGATCCCTGTATTGTGACCCGCCGCCGTCAGCTCTTTTTTCAGCGTGTGGAACACTTCGGAGCCCATGCGCACCGCCTCGCGGATGTTTTCCGCACTTACCGGCATGATCATGAATTCCTGGATGTCGATCGGGTTATCCGCATGCTCGCCGCCATTGATGATGTTCATCATCGGCACCGGCAACACCCGCGCCGCAGTACCGCCAACATAGCGATAAAGCGGCTGCGCGGTGTAGTCCGCCCCAGCTTTCGCCGTCGCCAGAGACACGCCAAGAATAGCGTTGGCACCAAGGCGTCCCTTGTTAGCTGTCCCGTCCAGTTCGATCATCGCACTGTCGATGGCTTCCTGCTCGGTCGCATCGAAGCCCACCAACGCCTCGGCAATCTCGCCGTTCACCGCCTGCACGGCCTCCAGAACGCCCTTGCCCAAATAGCGGCCCTTGTCGCCGTCGCGTTTTTCGACCGCCTCATGCGCACCGGTCGAGGCACCGGAAGGCACTGCGGCGCGGCCCATGGTGCCGTCTTCCAGCGTGACGTCGACCTCGACGGTCGGGTTGCCCCGGCTGTCCAAGATCTCGCGGGCGTGAATGTCGATAATGGTGCTCATCTGGGGTCGCTCCCTGCCATGGGGTTCCGTTGCGGCGGTGCTATAGCAGGGCTTGCCGCAAAGGCAACCGCGCACGGATCAATGCACCGCCTTCAACCGCATTTCCCGCCAATAGGAATAGAGCCCGGCGGACACGATCAGGCCAGCGCCCAACCAGATCGTCGGCGCGGGCACCTCGCCAAAGAAGACATAGGCCAGCCCCAGACCGAAGACGATCCGCGTGTAGCGCAAGGGGGCCACGACCGAGGCTTCGCCCGTGCGCATCGCCACCGTGATTAGCGCCATGCCAAGCGAGCTCAGCCCGACCAGCAGGGCCATCCAGCCCCACCCGGGCAAGGCGACCGGCGTCCAGCCGCCATCGCTCAAGATCAGGCCCGCACTATAGATAATGATGACCACCATGGCCCAGGCCACCGCGAAACTGGTCGACATGCCCCTTGGCAAAACGCGACTGGCCAGATCGCGCATCGTCAGACCGATGATCGCCGGGATCGCCCACAAAAGCCCGGCGTCGACCCCGGCAACCCCGGGCCCAAGGATGATGATGACCCCCAGAAATCCGACGAAGACAGCGCTCCAGCGCCGCCATCCCACGGGTTCCGCCAGAAAGACCGCCGCGCCCAGAACGACCACCAAAGGCTGCACCTGCATCACGGCGGTGACCGTCCCCAAACCCGCGGCGCGAAGCGCCTCGGTCAGGCCCCACCACGCCAGAAGCTCGCCGACGGACCGCACCATCACGGCACGGTTGAGGGCGTGGGCCGAGAAGAACCGCTCGCCGTTCCGCCAGAGAAGCGGCAGGAAAATGCACAAGCTCCCGATCGAGACGACCAGCAACAACTGGCCCGTCGTGACGTGACGCCCGGCCATCTTCACCGCCGCATCGACGCAGGTAAAGACCAGCATCGCCGCGATCATGAAAAGGATGGCACGGGCGTTGTCGGTCACCTAGCGTTCGACCGTCACCGTCTGCATGATATCCGGCGTGCCCGGGACAGCTCCACTTTGGCCGCGCCCGCGCTTGATCGCGTCGACGACATCCATCCCTTCGATCACGCGGCCGACGACCGTGTATTGCCCGTTCAGGAAATAGCCCTCGGCGAACATGATGAAGAACTGGCTGTTGGCGCTGTTAGGGTTCTGGGCCCGCGCCATACCGACAACACCCCTGTCATAGGGCACGTCCGAGAACTCGGCCTGCAGGTCCGGCTTGTCCGAACCGCCGGTTCCCGGCGGACAGGTCGCCCCGGCCTTCGCGCATTGAACGTCCCCGGTCTGCGCCATGAAGCCCTCGATCACCCGGTGAAAACCAACACCGTCATAGGCGCCCTCTTCCGCCAAAGCGGTAATCTGGGCGACATGCAAAGGTGCCACGTCCTCGAGCATGTCGATGACGATCCGGCCATTGGCCTCGCCCGCCACCTGAATGATCAGGTTTGGCCCCGGCCCATCCTGCGCGAAAGCGGGTGCGCCCAGAAGTGCTGCGACAAAAGCAAGCCTACGCATCGGCGGCCACCTTGACGCTCAGCATCCGGTCCGGGTTCATCGGCGGTTCGCCGCGCTGGATGGCGTCCACATGCTCCATTCCCGAAACCACACGGCCATAGACGGTGTATTGCCCGTTCAAAAAGTGGTTGTCGGTGAAGTTGATGAAAAACTGGCTGTTGGCGCTGTTCGGATTGGACGACCGCGCCGCTCCCAGCGTGCCCCGGTCATGCGGGATCTTCGAAAACTCCGCCGGCAAATCGGGCAAGCTCGACCCGCCCGTGCCCGCGCTCCGCAGGTTGAACCCGTCTTCGAAATCACCGTGCTGGACATCGCCCGTCTGCGCCATGAACCCGTCGATCACGCGATGAAAGACGACGTTGTCGTACTCGCCACCACGGGCAAGCTCCTTCATCCGCGTGCAATGCTCGGGCGCGACATCGGGCAAAAGAGCGATGGCGACCGTGCCATCCTTCAACTCGATCAGAATGGTGTTCTCGGGATCTTCATACTCGGCCATGCGGGGCCTCCTCTGTCGGAATTTGTCGCGACCCTAGTCTGCCCGCCGGACAAGGGAAACCCGTTCATGTCACCATTGACCCGAAAATATCCCGGAGGGGTCCGGGGAGGCAGAGCCTCCCCGGTTGGTCGCCGCCCACTGGCTGCGAAACCTTGCTTGACCTCTGCCTCAAACCCCGTAGTCAGAATACGAACCGATGTGAGGGATCGCCCAATGGCCTGGAAAACGCTGGATGACATCGATCTGAACGGCAAGACCGCCTTGGTACGCGTAGACATCAATGTGCCCATGGAGGATGGCCGGGTCACCGATCTGACACGCATCGAACGCATCAAACCGACCGTCGACGACATCCGCGCCAAGGGCGGCAAGGCGGTGCTGATGGCCCATTTCGGACGGCCAAAGGGCGCACCGAACCCCGAAATGTCGCTCGGCCACATCCGCCAAGCGGTCGAAGACGTCCTCGGTACGCCCGTCACCTTTGCCGAAGACTGCATCGGCGGGCCGGCCAAGAAGGCCGTGGCCGCCATGGCGCCGGGCGACGTGGTCCTGTTGGAGAACACCCGCTTTCATGCAGGCGAAGAAGCGAATGACGCGCTCTTCGCTGCCTCGCTTGCGGCTTTGGGCGAAATCTACATCAACGATGCCTTTTCCGCCGCCCACCGCGCGCATGCTTCGACCGAAGCCTTGGCACGGCTCCTGCCCGCCGCAGCGGGGCGGCTCATGGAGGCCGAACTTCGTGCGCTCGAAAGCGCGCTCGGGGCACCAGAGCGCCCGGTTCTCGCGGTTGTCGGCGGCGCCAAGGTCTCAACCAAACTGGACCTCTTGGGCAACCTCGTCCGCAAGGTGAACACGCTGGTGATCGGTGGCGGAATGGCGAACACCTTCTTGGCCGCTAAGGGCTTCGAGGTTGGCAAGTCCCTCGCAGAACACGACATGGCCGACACCGCGTGCGAGATCATGGCCAAAGCCGAGGAAGCCGCCTGCGATATCCTTTTGCCCGTGGATGTCGTCTGTGCCACCGAGTTCGCCGCCAATGCCGACAGCGTCACGGTGCCCGCAGATCAATGCCCGTCGGATCGCATGATCCTCGATGCCGGGCCGGAAACAGTGGGGTTGATTACAACCGCATTGGACACGGCAAAGACGGTGATCTGGAACGGCCCGCTCGGGGCCTTCGAGATCGAACCCTTCGATGCGGCCACGAACGCTGCCGCTCGAAAAGCCGCCCAATTGACCAAGGACGGGGGCCTTGTCACCGTCGCCGGCGGCGGAGACACGGTTGCCGCCCTGAACAAGGCTGGCGCGGCCGAAGATTTCTCTTACATTTCAACGGCGGGAGGCGCCTTCCTGGAGTGGATGGAAGGCAAGACGCTGCCCGGCGTGGCCGCGCTCGACCAGGAGTGATCCCGAGCGGGGCGAAAATCCGCATTTTCGCCAGCGAAATCTGCACAGAATATGTCTTGCTGTTGCCAGGTTCCGCCAAACCCCGCCAGATCTTGGTTATGTTAGCGGTACCTGCGTTGACTTGGGCGGCGCGCTCACTCAAACGGTCGGCAACGATGTCGGGACAAAGAGGGTAGCCATGTCACAAGTAAAAATGACCGAACAAATGCGCTCGGGCAAAGGGTTCATCGCCGCGCTGGACCAATCCGGCGGGTCCACGCCGAAGGCGCTTGGCCTCTACGGGATCAGCGAAGATCGCTATTCCAACGAAGCCGAGATGTTCGATCTGATCCACGACATGCGCTCACGCATCGTGCGCGCGCCCGCCTTCACCGGCGAAAAGGTTATCGGCGCGATCCTTTTTGAAATGACGATGGACCGCGACTTCGAGGGCAAACCGGCGGCGACTTACCTTTGGGAAGATCGCGGTGTCGTGCCGTTCCTGAAGTGCGACAAGGGCCTCGCCGACGAAGAAGACGGCGTGCAGATCATGAAGCCGATGGGCGATCTGGACGGGTTGCTGAGCCGCGCTGTGGGCAAAGGCATCTTCGGCACCAAGATGCGATCGGTCATCAATGCGGCGAATGCGACCGGCATCGCACGCAACGTCGCCCAACAGTTCGAAATCGGCCTTCAGATCCTCGGCCATGGGCTGGTGCCGATCATCGAACCGGAAGTGAACATCAAGATCGCGGACAAGGCCGAAGCCGAGGTGATCTTGCGGGACGAGATCGCCAAGGGCCTCGATGCCGCGCCAAGCCCCGTGATGCTGAAACTCACCTTGCCGTCCGAGGCGAACTTCTACCGCCCGCTGATCGAGCACCCGAATTGCCTGCGCGTCGTCGCGCTCTCCGGTGGCTACAGCCGCGAAGACGCCAACCGGATGCTGGCGGAAAACACCGGCATGATCGCCAGCTTCAGTCGGGCGCTGACAGAAGGCTTGAACGACGGTCAATCAGACGACGAATTCAACGCCATGATCGCCGACACCATCGAGTCGATCTATCAGGCGTCCATCACCTGATCACGCATGAAGGGCTATCGCTATATCACCGGCCCCGATGATTCCGAGTTTTGCAGCCGCATCACCCGGCTTTTGAACCATGGCTGGGACCTTGCCGGTCCCGCCACCCTCACCTTCGATCCGGGCACCGGCCGCGTTATCTGCGGCCAGCCCATGGTGAAGGACAACCCCGACATCGCCTACGACGCGGATATGCCGCTTGACGAGCTTTAGGCTGCCCAATCAGCTCAGCAGTTTTTTGCCATAGGGGATTCACACGCGATTCGCTTTGTGCCAAGTTGCACGAAGCGCTCCGACAGAGAGCGGGTTTTGAGGCAGTCGATGGGCAGTGGTGTCAATAGACCGGGACTAGGCTTGGTGATCTATTTCGCCATCATGTTCTCGCTTGGCGTTTATTTCATGTTTGCGAGTGTCCAGGGGGACTTCGGCCTGTTCCGACGCGTTCAGATCGAAGCCGAACTGGCCGCGCTCAAGGATGAGCGCGCGCGGTTGGCGGACGAAGTGGGCCGACTTGAAAACAAGACGCGCCGATTGTCCGACACCTATCTGGACCTTGACCTGCTCGATAACCAAGCGAGAGATGTCCTTGGTCTTGTGCGTTCAGATGAGATTGTACTGCACTAAATTACAGCTCGGACCATTCCCGACTTGATCAATTCGCCAGGCGTTTTCCAACTGGAGTTGTTTTGTTTGCGCTCCCGAATTATCGTATTTCGCGTTTGTAACTGGTTTCGCCAAGGTGGGTAACGGTGGGTCTAATACGCGTATTGCTGGCGGTGGCCGTCGTTTTTTCGCACAGCTACCCGACCGAGTTCGGTGGCGGCATATTGGCCGTCCAACTGTTCTTCATTATCTCTGGCTTTTTCATTTCGTACATTCTGGTAGAGGGCCGCAACTATACATCGGTCTGGGCCTTCTACGAAAACCGTGCGCTGCGATTGTTTCCAGTCTATTGGCTTATCGCCCTCGTCACTTTGGCGATGTACACGGCCGGCTTCGTCCTGATGGGAAACCCGCCACCATTCTTCGAAATCTATCAATCACTCGACTGGTTTGGACAGCTCGCGCTTGCGATTTCAAACATTACTTTGTTCGGCCAAGACTGGATCATGTTCACCGGTATTCAGGACGGTCGCCTGACGTTTCTTGAAAGCTGGCGAGACAGCGAGATTCGGGTCTGGCACGGGCTTCTTATCAGCCCGGCTTGGTCGCTTGGCGTCGAATTAACGTTCTACGTGATCGCCCCGTTTATCTTGCACCGGCTGCGTTTGCTGCTTTTGCTGTTCGTACTGTCACTTGCTTTGCGATTTTACCTGATGTCCATCGGCATTGGTCTTCGCGATCCCTGGACATATCGCTTCTTTCCAACGGAGCTTGCCTTGTTCATCGCCGGCGCTTTGGCACATCAAATTTGGACGCCATTTCTTCGTGCACGCGGATGGCTGACCGATCAGACGGCGTTGTGGGTCACCCTTCTGACGATTGCCTTGGTGCTGGTTGCGGCGACGCTTTATATCTGGACGCCTTACGTTGCTGTGGTCGTTGTGTTTGGGTTTGCGCTGCCATTTCTTTTCCATTTTCAAAGGAACCGAAGCTGGGATCGTTGGATCGGCGAATTGAGCTATCCGATCTACATCGTGCATATGAGTGTGATCTTTCCGATCAGCTTCCTTTGGGGCCGGGTTTTTGGCGCGCCAGGGTATCAAGGTTATGACGAAACGGCCGTCATACTTACCCTGACGCTTCTGGCAAGCATCGCAATTAAGGCCTGGGTTGCCGACCCGATCGAGGTTTTGAGGACGCGTGTGCGCAATGGGCGCGCTTCATCCAAAAGCTCAATGCCTGGTATTCAGACCAAGTAACTCATTGATTTAGCGACATTTTATTGCGTCTTGCACGCTCCGCATATCGGCTTTTCAGGTCTCAAGCCACATAATCCTCGCTTTGTCATGCGGCGTCGTATAATAGGTAGTTTAACGCTGAACTACTTTTGGATCACCGAGGGAGGAGATGCCCAATGGCCGCCAAGCGCGCGACCCGAAGCACGCGAAAATCCAACGCGTCTAAGGAAGAATTGCTTCAGTATTACAAAGACATGTTGCTGATCCGCCGGTTCGAAGAAAAGGCCGGCCAGCTTTATGGGATGGGCCTGATCGGCGGCTTCTGCCACCTTTACATCGGCCAGGAAGCCGTTGTCGTCGGCCTCGAAGCCTGCACAGAAGAAGACGACAAGCGCATCACCACCTATCGCGACCATGGCCATATGCTGGCCTGCGGAATGGACCCCAAAGGCGTCATGGCGGAACTGACGGGCCGTGAGGGCGGCCTTTCGAAAGGCAAAGGCGGCTCGATGCACATGTTCTCCAAAGAGGCGCATTTCTACGGCGGCCACGGCATTGTTGGCGCGAACGTACCCCTCGGCGCGGGTCTCGCCTTTTCCGACAAGTACAAGGGCAATGACCGCGTCACCTTCACCTATTTCGGCGACGGCGCGGCTAACCAGGGCCAGGTCTACGAGACCTACAACATGGCGCAGCTTTGGGAACTGCCCGTCATCTTCGTGATCGAGAACAACAAGTACGCGATGGGCACCAGCGTTCAGCGCGCCACCAAGTCGCCCAGCCTGTGGGAGCGCGGCGCCGCTTACGGCATCAAGGGCGAAGAAGTCGACGGCATGGACGTGCTGGCCGTCAAGGAAGCAGGCCAGCGCGCGGTCGAACACTGCCGCGCCGCCAAGGGGCCTTACATCCTCGAAGTCATGACGTATCGCTATCGCGGCCACTCCATGTCGGACCCGGCCAAGTACCGGACGCGCGACGAGGTGCAAAAGATGCGCGAAGAACGTGATGCCATCGAGCAGGTGCGCGCGCGTCTCTTGGAAGCCGACCCGAAGGTTGAAGACGAGTTGAAAGCGATCGACAAGGAAATCAAAGAGGTCGTCAACGCCGCCGCCGACTTCTCGAAAGAAAGCCCCGAGCCTGCGCTGAGCGAGCTCTGGACCGACATCACCATCGAAGCCTGAGGAGGAGAGAGACCAATGGCAACCGAAATTCTCATGCCCGCCCTCTCTCCCACCATGGAGGAAGGCACGCTGGCCAAATGGCTCGTCAAGGAAGGCGACACCGTGTCCTCGGGTGACATCATGGCCGAGATCGAAACCGACAAGGCGACGATGGAATTCGAAGCCGTCGATGAAGGCATCGTCGGCAAGATCCTGGTGGCCGAAGGTGCCGAAGGTGTTAAAGTGAATACGCCCATCGCCGTTCTGGTCGAAGAAGGCGAAAGCGCCGACGACATCGCGGCCCCGGCAGCCGCTCCGGCTGCCGCGGTGGTTGAAGAGGCCCCAGTGGTCGCTGAAGCCGCCGCCGCCCCCGCTCAGGTTGCAGTGGACCGCTCGCCCGACTACCCGGAAGGCACGGAAATGGTTTCGACCACCGTCCGCGAAGCCCTTCGCGATGCCATGGCCGAAGAAATGCGTGCCGACGACACGGTCTTCGTCATGGGCGAGGAAGTCGCCGAGTACCAAGGCGCCTACAAGGTCACCCAGGGCCTTCTCGACGAATTCGGCGCCCGCCGCGTCGTCGACACGCCGATCACCGAACACGGATTTGCCGGCATCGGCGTCGGCGCAAGTTGGGGCGGTCTGAAACCCATCGTCGAGTTCATGACCTTCAACTTTGCGATGCAGGCCATCGACCACATCATAAACTCGGCTGCCAAGACGCTATATATGTCCGGCGGTCAGATGGGCTCCCCCATCGTCTTCCGTGGCCCAAACGGTGCCGCCGCCCGCGTGGCCGCCCAGCACTCACAGGATTACGCCGCCTGGTACGCCTCC
>JAAUYH010155696.1_pt1 | contig 14094 bp, 11 predicted proteins | sample 7278061 | NCBI WGS metagenome assembly JAAUYH01 (sample SAMN14350203, study PRJNA611818) | marine sediment metagenome | isolation source: surface marine sediment (0.6m) | place: French Polynesia: Moorea | collected 2018-08
ATACCACTACGAGAGATGTGGCAGCAGCCCAAGAAGTCAGAAACCGAGGAATAACCGCCGTCGGGCAGACGGTAGTAGAAAATGTCTGTGGACTCAGAGCGACGGGGAGTAGCGGTGCGACCCCGGTCGGGTTTCCCGACCTAGGGAACGCGCACCAAGAGATTGGTCACAATGCTCTAGTTGGTGGAGGTGAGCGAAAAAATGCGTGGGGACTTGGGGACTTGGGGACTTGGAGACTTGGGGACTAATTATCTCCCTACCTTCCTATCTTGGTGCGCGTTCCCTACTTCCCTATCTCTCTATTTACCACAGTAAATTTCGCTCACCCAGTTGGTGGGGGAAGAAACAGAAAACTACCATCGTGAGATGTTAGAATCCCCCGCTTTAGCGGCGGGAGTATGTCAATCATTTATTTGGCTTCCATCCAATTAGTTCCTTGGTTAACTTCCACTACTAAAGGAATACTCAAACTAACAGCTTGCTCCATAGTATATTTGATTTTTGCTTGTAATTCAGACAATTCATTTTGAGGAACTTCAAATACTAATTCATCGTGAACTTGTAATAATAATTTTGCTTGATAATCCTGCAATATCTGATGAATTTTTACCATGGCAATTTTAATGATATCGGCACTAGAACCTTGAATAGTTGAATTGGCAGCTGCCCTTAATAATTGAGCATCTTGATAACTATAATTAATTTCGTCTAAATCAATATCAGTAATTGGTTCTCCTCTTAATTGCTTTAAACTATCACTGATAAAATTGAAATAACGTCTTCTCCCTAAGATAGTAGTGACAAAACCTTGACTTATCGCTTGTTTTTTGACAGATTCTAAATAATCAAAAACTTTGCTATAACGTTGATGGTATTTATCAATAAATTCTTTGCCGATCTCCTTCTTAAAACCAGATTCACGAGAAAATCTTTGCGCCCCCATTCCATAGATAACTCCAAAATTAATAATCTTACCTAAACGTCTTTCCTCAGAAGTTATCTGCTCTTTTTCAAATAAAAGTTGAGCAGTAACACTATGGACATCTCGACTATTACGATAGGCATCTACTAACACTGGTTCTTGACTTAAGTGAGCTAAAATTCTTAACTCAATTTGTGAATAGTCTGCGGCCAGTAATAACCAATCTTTTTTCGGAAGAAATGCTTTACGAATTTGGCGCGAAAACTCAGTACGAATCGGAATATTTTGTAAATTAGGATTAGAAGAAGAAAGTCTTCCTGTTGCAGTGACTGCTTGATTGAAGTTAGTATGAACCCTTTGAGTATCTTTTCGAACTAAGTTAGGAATTGCATCAACATAGGTAGATTTCAGTTTTGCTAAAGTTCGATACTCTAGAATACGCTCAATTATTGGGTGATCTCCTTTAAGCTTTTCTAAGACAGCCTGGTTTGTGGAATAACCAGTCTTGGTTTTACGAGATTTTTTGCGATTGAGATTGAGTTTTTCAAAGAGAATTACACTAAGTTGCTTCGGAGAACTAAGATTAAATTCTTCGCCCGCATCTTGGTATACTTGTTGTTCGATATTTTGTAAATCGGTATCTAGTTGCTGAGAAAATTTTTGTAAATATTGGACATCTAAAGAGATTCCTGTGATTTCCATCTCTGCTAAAATTTTCTCTAAGGGTTGTTCAACCTCTACCAGCAGTTTTTGCAACTTAGGAAATTGATTTAAATCTTCTTTGATTTTGTCAGCTAAACAATAGGTTGTATAGGCATCGATACCACAATATTCTGCTGTAAGCTTAATATCGAGATTGGCAATAGTTTCTCCTTTAGGTATGGCTAAATCTTTATAACTTTTAGCCGTAATGTCAATATTGTAACGTTCGGATAAATCGGTAAGATTATGAGTTGTTTCGGGATTAAGCAGATAGCTAGCCAGCATAGTATCGAGAACTACTCCTGCTAGCTGAATTCCCTGATAATGAAATACCAAACGGTCAAATTTACTATTCTGAAATACTTTGGGATAGCGATCGCTTTCTAGAATGGATTTTAAAGCAGTTAGAGTTTTTTGTCTATCTAATTGAGTGCCCTTTTTATGACCTAAAGGAATATAGGCAATATCTGTTTTTTGCTCTCCCCAACAACAACCAATACCGACTAATTCTCCATGATGCGGTTCTAAAGATGTGGTTTCTGTATCCCAAGCAACGGGATTATCGATATTAGTTTTTTCTCTTAAGATTGACAATAGTTTATCTAATTTTTTTTCGGTATCAATAATCAGAGGTTGAATAGTATTTGTAATTTGATTTTGGGGAATAGTTTCAGACTTATCTTCAATTTTAGTGGCAGTTTCAGTCGAGAATAAAGATAACTGACCATTATCCTGTGATGTTAATTGTTCTAGTTCAACCTCTAACGACTGCTGTTTTTCTTGGGTAAATTCTTTTAAGCGATCGCTAAGTTTTCTTAATTCTAACTGTTTCAACAGTGGCAGTGCTGCTTGAGGATTAAAATTCTTAAATTGACAATCTTCGAGATTAATTTCTAGAGGAACATCGACCACAATTTTAGCCAAATAGCGCGAATGAAAAGCATTATCTTTGTCCGTTTCTAATTTCTTTTTAACTGCACCTTTAATATTCTCTAAATTTTCATAGATAACATCTAAACTTTGATATTCTTCTATTAACTTAACCGCTGTTTTTTCGCCAACTCCTTTGACACCAGGAATATTATCAGATGGATCGCCACATAAAGCCTTATAGTCTACAACCTGTTCGGGAGCTACTTTCAGCTTGGCAATTACTGCAGCTCGATCAAATTCCGTATAATTTTTCTTGGCACTTTTAAAAGCTTTGGGATCGAGATATAAAATTTCAATTTTGCGCTCATCATCTACTAATTGAAACAAATCGCGATCGCCACTAATGATTTTAACTTGATATCCTTCCTGGGCTGCTTTCTGAGCTAAAGTCCCTAAAACATCATCAGCTTCATAGCCAGCTTTTGTCGCAATCTTAACATTTAAAGCAGCCAGTAACTGTTGTAAATTAGCCATGTCAGGAATAAAATCGTCAGGAGTTTCTTTGCGATTTGCCTTATAGTTACTATCAGCTTCTTGGCGAAAAGTCGGCGCTGCCAAATCAAATGCGATCGCGATATATTGAGGCTGTTGTAATTCGATAACTTGTAGTAAAGAATTTAAAAACCCAAAACAAATACTAGTAGGAATACCTGTCGAACTCCGCAGGGGACCTTGGCGAGAATGGGCAAAAGCATAATAAGAACGAAACGCCAAGGAATGACCATCTACTAGGAGAAAAACTGGTTCAATAGAGTTTTCAAGAGCTTGATTGGTTGCCGCAGATTGAGCCATAAAGGTTATAAAGCTACTGGTAGAGATAGGTTATGTCAAATCATAGATCATTATATTATTTTGGAAATTCTTAACCCAGAAAAGGTCTTTCTTGTAGTTCTCTAACAGAAATATATCTACCTGTTAATAAATGTAAACATGAGTAACAAGTGGTTGCTTTCACGAAGAATTTGATGTTAGTTTATTTACAGACACAAAAAGAGGCAGTAAAAAACAAGCTTCTTCCAAATAGGAGATTGGGTTCTGTGTCTCCTGTATCCAATCCGCCCGATATCTTCCAGCAAAGAGTAACTATTAGGTAGAATTGCAACGCTAGCAATGGCGTATCAACTACATCTTAGCCAGAGGTGGTAAAAAAGTTCGATTTGCTTTAGGTGAGATTTATCAGGGATAATTATTCATTTCTACTTATCTTTTTTTATTATTTACTCTGTCAAAACATTACCAAGTTTTAGTTCAGAATACCTCGTTGGTAATTCAGGCAAACAAGCGAGAGGGGCAGCCAGTAAATGTAGTTTAGTTAGCTTTTGTATGTCAATTATTAGCCAATGAAACTGCCCCTCTAAAAGTAAAATTCAATATCTTAGAGCTTGATGTCTATGGAGTTTATTCATAGTCTTTTGTTTTTTTGAGGGACTGTGTTTAGTTACTGGCTACTGATAAATAATCAATGTTAAATGCCAAATGCTAAATGTTAAATATTTACTGCTTCTGGTAAGATTAGCATTGCATCACCGAAAGAGTAGAAACGATAACGATTTGCGATCGCATCTTGATATAAACTTAATAAACGTTCCCTACCAGTCAAAGCACTAACCAGCATTAATAAGCTAGAACCAGGTAAATGAAGATTGGTAATTAAACCATCAACTACTTGCCAATTATATCCTGGATAAATAAAGATATCAGTTTTTCCCTGAAAAGCCTGCAACTCATGACCTTCACTAACCCGAGAGGATTTCGCTGCACCTTCTAAAGCTCTAACGGCAGTTGTTCCCACCGCAATCACTCTGCTGCCCCTAGCTTTAGTATCCTTGATTTTAGTGACAGTTTCTTCACTAACCTCAATCCACTCCTGATGCATGTGATGTTCGTTAATCTTTTCAACTTCTACAGGGCGAAAAGTCCCTACCCCCACATGAAGAGTAATATAGGTTTTGTCAATACCCCGAGATTTTAATTTATCAAATAACTCATTCGTAAAATGTAAGCCAGCCGTAGGTGCAGCGACAGCTCCCTCTTTTTGAGCAAAAACAGTTTGATATTGCGTCGGTTGGGACTCACGGGAAGTAATGTAAGGTGGTAGGGGGATCTCTCCAAAATCGGCTAACAATTGCCAAAAAGACGCCGAAGAATCGCAATCAAAACGTAAGATACGTCCTCCCGTTGCTTCATCTTTAGCAATCACTGTTGCCGAAAATTGTGGGAACTTACTATTGCGATTAACTTGAATTTGGTTAGGAGTGAATAAAATTTTTGTGCCAAGTTTAAATCTTTTCCCTGGTTTCACCAAAGCTAACCAACAATTGGTTTCTGTTTCTTCTAACAGTAAAACCTCAACAGCTGCGCCAGTAGACTTGGTGCCAAAAAGACGAGCTGGAATTACTCGGGTATCATTTAAGACTAATAAATCTCCAGGTAATAGCCAATCAGGTAAATTACCAAAAATACTGTGATTATGAGTTTTCTGTGAAGCTACAACCAAAAGACGAGAACTATCTCTAGGTACTACAGGAGTCTGGGCAATCAGCTCGGTCGGCAAGTTATAGCTATAGCTCGACAATAATAAATCTTCACTCATAAGTAGTTCAAACAATTAAAACTTTCTTAAGTTTCAAAACTTGGGTAATATCCCCTATAGAAAATTTGAAAAATCGGGTGCTTTTCCCCTAGCGTAACTCAGCCCTTACTTGCGACACTAGGGATATAAAGCTGTAATACAGAGGAATTTATGGATTTTCTTTATTTTCTTGCTAACGCTAGCCTGAGTCTAAGGACAATTGAGTATCTTCGCACAATGGAACATGCCAAGTCTGCTTCTATTACAGTAATCCATCAGATAGATGGTTGGATTGTTAAAATCCGCTACCCGCAACCTCTAAGTAATCGGCATCGTGATGATTTTCAGGCTTTTATGGATGAGTTAGGGATTCGCTATGAACCGGAAATGCGTTTGCAAATGGTGTTTTGGAGTTTAGAGACAGGACAATCCACAGTAGAAGTGATGCGTCGCTATCAAGTTGCTATTGTTTCCCATGGCATACCTGATACTAAAGAAATAGAAGCTTTTCGTCAACAGTTTACTAAAGGGTTAGGATATTGTCCTGAAACTTTAGCTTAAAATAACTAGAGATCAAAAGTTGCGGTACGACCCCGGTGATTTTGGCGAGCAATCATCGAGCAATCATCGAGCAATCATCGAGCAATCATCTAGCAGTGCCGGGAGGGGAGAAATTAACTTTAATTATCAAACTCATGCGTCCCTCTGAACTATAGCGATAGGTTTAACTTTAATTAGAACTGTTTATTTTAGGGAGTAGGAGGGGAACCTCAATCCCTAAAATTCTTTATGTTATATTTTAAGATTAATTATTAACTATCAATTATCATTAGGATAAATAGGTTTCTCATCTAGAGGACCAAGACGTTTCAGAGGCCAAAAACGAACTGTTGCTCTACCAATTAAATTTTCTCGAGGAACAAAGCCCCACGAACGAGAATCTAAACTATTATTCCGATTATCTCCTAAAACTAAGTATTGATCCTCAGGAACTTTTGTTGGTCCATAGGGTCTTGAGGGACGAGGTATGTATCCTGATGAATCTCCTGGTACGTAAATATATTTTTCCGGTAATTCTTGATTATTGACAAATACCTTGTCATTTTTCACTTCGACGGTGTCACCAGGTAAGCCAATCACTCTTTTAATAAAAGCTTCTCTATAACCTTGCTTTTTGAGTTCTTCTGTGGGGCGAAAAACTACCACATCACCTCTTTGGGGAGTCCGAAAACGATAGCTAATCTTTTCAATAATTAAGCGATCATTAATTTCTAACGTAGGCTGCATCGATTCTGATGGAATATATCTGGCTTCTGCTACGAAAGTGCGGATGCCAAACGCTAAAATTGCAGCAGTAACCAGAGTTTTAACAATTTCGACAACTACATTTTCTTCTTGTTGCTCTGGGGATTTCTGTATCACTACTTGTTTTTCTTGTTCTGTCATAAGCAAATGTCCTCAAATAGTACTACATTATTAGTCAAGCAGGCTCAAATTCTGCTACCAGATAGAGCTTTTCTTGAAGGATATGTCCGGATTAACGGTCAAATCAAAGAAGTTGCTTCCTCAATCGTGCCCAATGAAACAGATAGAGTTATTGACGCAACTTGTTTAACATTGTTGCCGGTCGTAATAGATCCACAAGTTCATTTCCGTGAACCAGGATTAGAACATAAAGAGGATTTATCTACTGCTAGTTTAGCTTGTGCTAGAGGAGGAGTGACTTCTTTTTTAGAAATGCCCAATACTAAATCTCTAACTTGTAAACAAGCAGCATTAGATAACAAGATAGAAAGAGCAGCTAGTAAATCTTTAGTTAATCCAGCTGCAGAGGCAATGTGGGATTAAAATCTTTATTTGTTAGTACCGAAGAAGAAATGGAACCAATTTTTGCTCAAGAAGACTAATTGCCGTTTATGCAGAAGCTTTAAAATTTACAAAGAGTTAAATCAGACAAAATTAGATCCACTAGTATAGATCTTAAATGCGAAATAGCTTATGAGTATCTGTAGCTCTCTAAAATCATTTTCTCTTCCAGAATTGTTCCGAGTCATCGAACAAGAGAAAAAATCTGGTCGTCTAATCGTCCAAGGCTCTTTAACTTTGAAGCAAATTCATTTAAGTCCTGTCTACTATATTTGGTTTCAAGATGGTTATCTCGTAGCCATTAGCGATTGCATAAATGTTAGAGGTTTAATAAATTTTATCGAAAACCGAGGTTGGCTTACTTCCCTCCTAACCAACAAATTAAGGACTCTATGTCCGACTGAAATGCCTTTGGGGATTTATCTCCACAAAAATAAATTGTTATCAAGAGAGCAATTAAATTTAATTTTCCAAATCAAATTACATCAGGTTTATGAACTTTTTCAATTAAACGCTGGCTCATTTCGCTTTGATGAAATCTCTGAATTAAGCGATCGCTTGCTAGAAATTCCCTGGTTAGAAATGACAGGTCATCGCATGAAACCAACTCAAGTTAGTATTTATGCTTTGAGATTAATTAACAATCGAGATGTTTTTGCCGATCAACTACCAGAAGCTAGTTTTGGTTTAAAACGACTCTTAGCACGACCTCATTTGAAACTAATGCCTTTAGAACAGCAGATATGGGAACTCTCAGATGGTGTAACTTCTCTCAAAAAAATGGCCGTTCTCACAGAACAACCCCTGAGCACAATTCAGTTTACTGCTTTTTGTCTAATTGTAGTAGGACTAGTAGACGAAATTTTTCTCACCAGCTATACTCCAAAAAACAGTAAAATCAAATTCATTACTGATAAAAATCACAGCTTAGTCCCCGATCAAAACAAAGAATCAGAACCGCAACTACCATCCCAAGGTAAAGAATCATTGATGTATAATTTACTAGGTTTTTTCCGCAAAAAATCTTCTAACTAAATTTACCTAAAATAATTAGCTAATATGACACAATATGACGTATACGGTCTTGGTAATGCTCTTCTAGATATTGAATTTGAATTATCAACCGAAGTTCTCCAAGAGTTAGGAATTGATAAAGGTGTGATGACTTTGCTAGATGAAGCGAGTCAAGACAAAATTGTTAGTCATTTAGGAGCTTACTCTCAAAAACGTTCCTGTGGAGGTTCCGCCGCTAATACCTTGATCGCGATCTCTCAATTCGGTGGTAGTTCATTCTACTCCTGTAAAGTTGCTAATGATGAACCAGGAAAATTTTATGCTGAAGATTTACTCCGTTGTGGGGTTGCCACCAATCTAGAACATCATGAGCCGGAAATTGGGGTCTCTGGGAAATGTCTAGTATTTGTGACTCCTGACGCTGATCGCACTATGAATACTTTTTTGGGAATTTCTGGTGCTTTTTCGGAAAAAGAACTAGTCCCAGAAGCCATTGGTAATGCCAAATATACCTACATCGAAGGTTATCTCGTAACGGGAGAAAAAAGTAAGCAAGCAGCAATTAAAGCCCGAGACATCGCTCAAGCAGCAGGCAGAAAAGTTGCATTTAGTCTTGCCGATCTCAATATGGTGAAATTTTTCAGAGAAGGTTTGCTAGAGATTATTGGCTCAGGTCTTGATTTTATCTTTGCGAATGAAAGTGAAGCCTTAGAGCTGGCTGAGACTGAAGATCTTCAAGTAGCTATTGAACATCTCAAAACCTTAACGAAGGGATTTGCTATTACCTTGGGGCCTAGAGGTTCAATTATTTTCGACGGTCAAGACTTGATTGATATCGATCCTTTTCCTGTCAAAGCAATTGATACCGTTGGTGCGGGAGATATGTTTGCCGGAGGTGTTCTCTATGGAATTACTAATGGGATGACCTTTGCTGAAGCAGGACGCTTGGGTTCTCTCGCCTCAGCAAAACTAGTCACTAGTTTAGGCGCACGGTTAAAAACTGAGTCAGCTCGTGCTCTTCTAGATGAGTTAAAACTAAATAATCTAGCAGCCTAGCCTAATTAAGTAATAAATAATAAGTAATAAGTAATAAGTTATGAAGGGGCATTATATAGAACGTCCCTTCATGTGAAAACTACTATCAAGACAATTACTAATCAATCTCTTTTTCTAAGGAGCTAGTAGACGTTGGCGTAAATACATCTACCATTTATGAAGCTTGATAAATCAAAATTGACGGACTTCTAATGGTGGTTAGACTTAAGCCCAGCTCCACTAGGTAATTGATTTTGCCCAGCTATCTAATTGTTTCCGCTTTCCCTAAAGGAGAAAAACGAATTTCAATTCTGCGTCTTCTCGCATTTGGTTGACGATTTTCTGAAGCAAATTCTCCCGAAGGAAGTTGTAATTGAGCAGCTGAATAAGCCCTAAATTCAACTCCTGGTAACCGCCCTTGTTTTTGTACCTCTTGAAGTTTTTTTACTACCTCTAAAGATCGCATTAATCCTAAATCTGCATTAGAACCTGGAGTCAAACTATTAATTGATTTTTTTCCTTGAGCAACCGCTTCTAATTGTTGATCTAAATTACTGAAACTATTAAAGTTGACTTGTCCGTCAGTATGACCAATAATTTCTACGACATAGAGATTATTTTGTTGGCTAATTTGTTCAATAAGATTCACTAAATCTGTGGTAATGTAGCTTTGCAATTCTTCAGGTAAACTAGCACTTCCTGAAGCAAATTGATATTCTCCTGAATCCTGGATCAATACTACTGGGGGAGCAGATTTCAAACGTTGATTTTCTGCTGTGACAATCTCTATTCTCTCATTACTACTTTGTAATAAAGCTTGAAGATTGGAAGAAGTTTTGCTCAATCTATCAATTGTATTATTTCTATTACTGATAACAGTATTTCTGTTACTTAGTTCATTTTCTAGAGCTGCTACTTGACGTTTCAAAATCCTAACTTGTTGTTTACTAGCATCTAAATTAATTTCAGTTTCTTCCGCAGTATATTTGAGGAATAATGACTTGAACAAAGCAAGTAATAAAAACAAACTAATAATCATAAATGCATTAGCCATTAAATCTGTAAAAGATGGCCAAATATTTAAATTCTTATTATTAGCTTCTTGAACGAGAAAACGACTTTTAACCATAAAATAGTAGTTCTTGATTTGCTAAAGTATTGTGGTTACAGTGACGAGGAAAAGGTTAAATTAAATGCAAAAGAGCGAATAGAGCTTTGCGGCATAGAAGTTCCCGCAACTTCTCTGACTTCATCAACATTTTAGTGTAAATAGGTTAACATAATTAAATAGTTACAAAAAGACAAACAAAAAGTTCATCAAATCTAGACTAATTACTTATTATTTATTAAGTAAAATTGCAAATACTTACATCTCAACAGACTTTATTTTTATAATTTGTGTATCTAACGAATAAGCTTTGTTAACTTATTTTGACTAATTTATACATATTTTTAAGTAAATCATGGGTGATTGGCAAAAAAAATCTCTTATTCCCGTAAAAAATATCTCTGTAACTGACCAAGCAACAGCTAGTTTTTACTATTTTGCCTATGGCTCTTGTATGTGTCCTGTAGACCTAAAAAGATCGCTTCTGGAAGAGACCAAAGATTATGTGGTAGGGAAAGCGATTTTAGAAGGTTATCGCTTAGGATTTTATCGTAAATCAAGACTACGCAATTGTGGAGTTTTAGACATTATTCCCGATCCAAAAAACTATGTCGAGGGAGTATTATATCATTTACCTTGGAGGTTAAGCGATCGCCTGGATCAAAGAGAAGAAGTACCTCAAAACGGTTATAAAAGGGAATTAATCAAAGTTAAAAGTGATAATAAGCATTATCATCAAGTTCGTACCTATGTTGTAGTTAATAAGCTAGAACAAGAAATAGCGCCTAATGAATGGTATGCTCAGGTTGTATTACGGGGAGCAGTAAATTGTGGGTTATCAAAAGAATATTACTGGAAGTTATTCAATCACATACAGAAACTACAAAATAGTTGATAGCTGTTAACTGTCCCCGTACTTTAACAATCTGGACAAAACTAATATTTTAAAATAAGAAACCGAAATACTTTATCTTTCGTCCCTGTCGATTAATAGATGAAGCGTATATGATAGAACTCGATCACAGTTAAAAGTAAAAATAACTAGGGGTCATTAGCTTAATTTCTGGGAGGAAATAACTTACTGTGAAGTTACACTGGTTGTTATCAGGTATTTTGGGGGCTTTGCTGTTTGGGTTGCCAGCAAATGCAGGAAAATTAGTATCTTGGGACTTTCAGTCTCAGAACAATCGTCTCGCATTTACTACCGATGAAGGCGTAGAACCCCAAGTTAAGTTAGTCGATAATCCTACTCGTTTAGTAATCGAACTTCCCGGAACGACTTTAGATCGTACTACGGTGAAAGAAAAATATCTGGGGGCGATTAGAGGTTTCCGTGTTGGGCAGTCCGCTGAAGATCGGGTGAGTTTGGTAGTGGAGTTTGCTCCTGGCTATACGATTAATATCGATCAAGTCAAGCTAGAAAGTGATGCTGACAAAAGATGGACAATCGACCTCCCAAATCCCAGAATTGCTCCTGCTACGAGGACAGCTACGCGCTCAATTCCCTCTGCCAAGATTAATGATGATGACCGTCCTGTTGAGAGTAATCGCCTTGTCAGACCAATTGATCCTCCGAACAACCCTCGTTCAGTCACCCCGAATCCTCAGCTTAATAATAGTCCCAATCATTCCCGGGATAATAGTAGGGATAATAATCAAGTTACTACTAGTTCCTCCTACTTTAAAATAACCCGTAACGGTTTCTTCGTAAGCATAGACGGCGATCGCCGTAATCGAGTAAGATCGAGACGTGATGGCGATACGATTACTTTTGATTTAGAAGATGTCACCTTACCCCAAGACTTAGCTGATCGAGCAATCACCCCGAACCAATATGGGGTTAAAGAAATCAATTTTGCCCAAACATCCTCCTCTTCAGCGCAGATTACTCTGCAATTGGCACCTAATAGTCCTAATTGGTTAGCTACCTTCAGCCGTATTGGAGGATTGATCCTAGTTCCCAGGGGAGATCTTCCCGTTGCCAACGACACAGAACCCATCGTTAGAAATAAGCCGACTAATCCCAATAACCGAAAAAACTCTTCTACCGTAACCGCGATCGCAGTAGCCCATGATAATAGTCGCTTAATTATTCGTAGCGATCGCAATATTACAACTCAAACTAAATTCCTCCGCAACGGTATCTATGAGATTACAGTTCCTAACGCTCAATTAATCGAGCCTTTTCCCAATCCGCAATTAAAAGCAGGTAGTCCCATTACCCAATTAAGAGTCCGACAAGAAGGGTCTGATGTAATTTTTGTGGTTACCACCAAATTGGGAGCACGCTTGGGAAATGCGGTTCAACAATCGAGCAGTCTGATAGCTTTACCCATTAATGTCCCCACCCAGACAGTAGTTGATCGGGCCAGAGATCGTCTGGCACAACAACCCTTGACCCCTTCTCGTAACTCTCGACCATTGGTAGTAATCGATCCTGGCCATGGAGGACAAGATCCTGGCACCATCGGCATTGGCGGGGTGCAAGAAAAAAATGTGATCTTGCCCATTGCCCTCGATGTGGCAGCAGAATTGAAAAAACAGGGTATTGAAGTCAGAATAACCAGAGATCGTGACTATTTCGTTAGCTTAAAGGGCAGAACTGATTTTGCCAATAAGATTAATGCAGACTTATTTGTCAGTATTCATGCCAATGCGATTAATCTTTCTCGCCCCGATGTTAATGGTCTCGAAACTTACTATTATCAGAATGGTCGTCGTCTAGCCGAAACTATACACTGGAATATCCTCAATAGCGTCAATATCAGAAATCGCAATGTGCGACGTGCCAGATTTTATGTTCTCAGACATTCTAAAATGCCAGCAACCCTAGTAGAAGTCGGTTTTTTAACAGGTGCCGAAGATTCTGCCCGTTTAAAAAAATCTAATCATCGGCAACAAATGGCAAAAGCGATCGCAAGAGGGATTTTACAGTACATTAGAGAAAACAAAATCTAAGTATATATACTATTATTTTTAAATAACCTTTTAGAACATTATTAAATATCATCAATGGTAGAAAGCAGAAATCGAAGAATTGGTTTGTTTGACAGCGGGGTTGGGGGACTTACAGTTTTAAAGCAAATGTATCACCGACTTCCTCAAGAATCCATCCTCTACTTTGGTGATACAGCTAGGTTGCCCTACGGAACAAGATCTCAAGCAGAAATCTTACAGTTTGTTCGTGAAATCATCGATTGGATGTTAACCCAAGATGTCAAAATGATTATCATGGCTTGTAATACTAGTTCTGCCATAGCATTAGAAAGCTTACAGAAAGAATATGATATTCCTATCCTAGGTCTAATCTTGCCAGGGGCAAGGGCTGCGGTGCGAGTCGGTCAAAGAATTGGGGTGATTGCTACCCCGGCTACTGCTGCGAGTAATGCCTATCGTCAAGCAGTGCAAGAAGTCGATCCTGCTACCCGAGTATGGCAAATCGGCTGTCCTGAGTTTGTCATGTTAATTGAGCAAAATCAACTACATTCTGCTTACACCAAGCAAATTGCTCAGGAATATTTGCAACCTCTCCTGGAGCAGAAAATTGATACTTTAATTTATGGTTGTACCCATTATCGACATCTGGAGCATATCTTCCGTTTAATTGTGCCTTCTTATGTCAAAATTATTGACCCAGCAGAACATATCGTCATCGCAGCTAAAAAAGAACTTGAGTTAATGGGAATCAAAAGTAATCGACCAGCTTTAGCAACTCGTTTCTATGTTAGTGGCTCACCAAAAGATTTTGCCCAATTATCTCGACAATGGCTAGGTTATGTTCCCCTGGTTCATTCTCAACAATTGAATATCCCAGTAGAGATTAGCGATCAAATTTGAAGGAGGCAGAAGGCCAAAGGATTGAAGCTTAATATAAAAGCATAATAATTCTGGAAAACGGCACAGAATATAACAAGAGTGAATCACAAAAAGCGATCGCTTAGA
>JAAUYH010084142.1_pt1 | contig 14093 bp, 8 predicted proteins | sample 7278061 | NCBI WGS metagenome assembly JAAUYH01 (sample SAMN14350203, study PRJNA611818) | marine sediment metagenome | isolation source: surface marine sediment (0.6m) | place: French Polynesia: Moorea | collected 2018-08
ATGTGGTCCACATCGAGCTAAATCTATTAAGCAGTATTTGGATGCAGAAAATGTACGCGTGCTACCGTGGCCGGCTCAGAGCCCGGATCTAAATCCTATTTAAAATATCTGGAGCATACTTAAGAAGAAACTACGTGAAAGGTCTGTGGATCCTTCAAATGCAGAAGAGCTGTTTGAGGTATTGTGTAATATTTGGAGTGCACTACCAGATAATCTATTTTCTACGCTAGTTGATTCTATGACGAGAAGAGTTACAGCAGTGATAGATAACGAAGGGTGCCCTACAAAGTATTAGTGCAATAAAATAGTAAGAGGTTTCTACACATGTGACACGAATTCAGTAAAATTTACCGCGTTTATCAGTGTGTTAGGGTGTTCTATTATTTTGCGCCCCACTGTACATCCAAGGTGCTCCTGATATGCTTCTATATGGGATTTTAATGCGCTAACATCTAATCAAAGAATATTATTTTGCAGAGTTTCATAGTGGCCTTAGTATTCAGACAATTTTGCTCGAGTTTTCTGGTCTCCCGTTTCGATCTGCATTTGCAGCGCTACCCCCTGACATACCTGATCTACTAGATTCACTGTTCAATCGCTTTATGCCTTTAGTACTCCTGGTTAGTGTTCCTATGGAAAAACGAACATACTGTGGTTTGGACAAAAGGAGCAGCATATCAAGGATGAGAAGAGCTGCTCAATACTGTCGTTCCAAAATATTGAATGTGCTGTGTCGGGTATTTTTTTGATAAACACATACTATTTACAAGGTATTCATGGTACGATTCATAAGAAAATTCTCCCGTCTATATGGCCAATGCTTAGTGATGCGTTCGAAATCCATAGAATTTACTATTTGCTTTTTAAGTCTAGCAGAAGCGATGTGGCTATAGAATAATCAAATTCATTGAAACAAGTGCTGTTTACTTGATGAAGGAGCTTGAACAGAAGAATAATTGATCTTAAATCCAATGGAATGATCTAACTTGCTATAGAGCATGTAATCTCAGAAGTAGAATGCGGCGTATATCCGAAGCAGTTATTGAAATTCTAATTCTTCGCCCAAATACTTTCAGTTCTGTTCGTGCTCCTATATATGAGTCTCATCGGCAATCCTGTAATGAATATTTGAATAAAAGCTGGCAATACAATGCCTGTTCATCTCTTGCTCGTCAAGCATCTTTTAGTAGCTGTGCTTCCTTAAAAATCGATGTTACTTGTCAAAATACATGTTGTTTGGGCTGCTGTTTGACCCATGAACAATCGCTATGATCAATAAATTCATTACGACAGGCATGAGTGGAATACAGTGATAGATAAAGATAATTTTCCCAGGGACAATCCCCATCGCACATCAGGTGCGGAATCTTTCAGTCAGCAATTGAATTTCAACAAGAAATGTATTCGGTACTTCCTATTCTCAGTTTACTCGGCCTAACTGATTCTGAATACCGTACAACTGCTTCGATGCGCAGAACTTTGATACACAACATGATGAGCTCGTAGAGTATAATAGAGAAAAGAAAGCAGTTTCTGGGGGCCAACTTTGCGCTTAAGCGGTTTTAGCACGACGGAGAAAGTCTATCTCTTAAACTATTTGATGTTGTATCGCGAAATCAGGTCATACCTGCTATATAATCCCTGGATTTAAAACTCACCCTTGACGACAGCCAATTTCGACTTTTGATTGAAAGGCGTCAAGATGTACTTCTGATTCGAGCAATCGATGAGAGATGCACGGCATTCGCTTTGTATCCATGCTTCTAGGCTGAAGAATAAATGAAGCATAAGTAGTGTAGCTATTCTTAATGCTGAAGCAACAGCTTGTCGGTTCTAAGTCACATTGCTGCAAGTTTTAATAAATGAGAAGAATTTTTTGAAGACCGCTCAGTAGGATTTTACAACGTGGAACCATATTCGAGCCCATACAGTTTGCAATTTCCGGTTTCGGCCATGCCTTTCGCTCAGCTAGATTCAGGCGCATGATTGGTACATGAGACAATATAGAAACAAATATAGGAACGGTTCAACATAAATGATAGCCTAATACTGATACTTCGTGTACCTGGCTAAAATATATCGTTTCGAACTATCGCTGCTGTTCTTTATGCATTACAAAAAAGATCTCGCAACCAACGGTATGAATGTAAACCGGAACCTCTGGGCATATTCGGCAGGCTTCTCAGCAATGCAGTCACAGATGGTGTATTCGATTTCGAAGACCGTTATGTAGCCTCTTTGTAAGGTAGCAAAGCAATTTCAGCACTTGAAATGGTTCTGATGCTACATTCTATTGTGCGTTGGACTGATAGAAATTTGACGCTGGGACATAGATACTGAATCGTTACATAAGCAACCTTTTCCTAAATTATTAGCATGCATCAGGAATCGCAAAATTTCAAATCTGAAAAGCCTTTATACTAGGTGTTGATACGGACTAGTTGAAGTCTAATTCGATCTATTATTAATGATATGCTCACAAAACGCTGAATTGTAGAACTAAAAAAATTAGGTTTAATCAATTCAGACTAAAACTAACTAAAACCTTTTACTTCCGAACTGTTCAAAACGAATGAGCCCATTTGTTCGATTTGGACTGTGCAGTGCCAATGCGCTGCAAATCCTGAAATCGAACAATCAAGAGGTAAAAATGGATCGGGAATCGTGCACGAATCTTCACTCAGAACCGCTATCACATTCGTCCTGGCAGATTCATGCACGCAAAAAGTGACTAGAAAGGCAACGTATATTGAAGCGAATCGTTAAATTTAATTAACGTACATAAGTCGTGCGGCTATTCTTTTCCCAAGAGAGTGCGACTATCCACTAATTTCGAGACGATATCTTTATTCTCAGTGTAGTGTAACGCATGGTCGGACACCCACTGGTGGGAGACAGCTATTGCCTAACTACACGAGGTGCGGCACCCCCTTTACACTAGCGGACTGGACACCTTTTGGGGGAAAGCAAGGCACCAATCCTAGCTCCCCGGGAGACCATATGTCCGATTTTTCGTAGTATTTTTAGTATTTTAGGTTTTTAGGTAGTGGACTATTGTAAGAAGTCCGAGGGCTCCAGAAAATAAAGCATTGAGTTTTTCGCCCCAAACTTGCCCGCTTGCGGTGTTCAGCTGTTGTCTACCACTGGTGGTTCTACGTTTGTTGCTCTTTGCGACGGATTCAGGAGACCCCGTGAACGTCCCCTTCCCGGATCCGCCATCAGAAGGTTACTGAGGTGCCCGATCTCCTCTGGGGTGGTCTTGTTGCGTCGTTTGCAACCATATTCACCCTTTTTCTTCTCTCTCCATCCCCATTGGGGCAAGCACCCCTCTCTAGGGCGGTGCTCTCGTAGTGGTAGAAGTTCTACAGTCGCCTCTTCCCCCTTTGGGGACTCGCTACCTTTCCCCATCGGGTGGCTCTCTTCTGGCGGGGTTTGGTGGTGGTGTTTGTCTTGCCTCCAGGGAGGATTGCACCACACTCGGCTGGTTGTTTTTGTGTTGTGGTACAAAACTGAATTCTTGTGCCATACATCCCGGAGTAATTCACGACAGGAACCACACTAGGTGCATGTTAACTTCAGACTCGCCGCAGGCGGTTGTTTTCGTTGTTGTTGTAGTCGCGATTCTAGCAACATTGTGAGAGTTTTTATTGTTGAACCACCCACATCTTCAGCGATGTGCCAATTGGATACATTGATCAAATACTTTTAGAAGTAGCTTTTGACCCTCATATGAATTGAGCCAAGACAATCGCCGTTTACTGCGCTTTTTTCTGCTCATTCAAAATACAGCGTACCTAATTATCCTCAGTAGCAGGCGGACCTACCAAAACCGGTGTACTCATTGTACTAGTAGAGTTCTTAAAAATGTTCAGCCAAAATATATTAGCCGAAGCAATACCTTTGAATAGCTGTAGAAACCATTCTATTGACTTTTAATCGGCTCAAAAGCTAATTCTAACTATCCAAAGATAGGAATACAGTGATATGATCAATATTTTGCCACCGAGTCGAGCTCTTTTGTCGTGAACGACTAATTGCGAGGTAGAACAAACCTATTTACTGGACACTAAAGAGGCATGCCAAGCTTTAATTTGCTTTGCAACAGCAGACAGATTGGATATCTGCTTTTCACTCGTGCCAGATACTATTGCTGAAATATCCCGAAGGTAAAGGTGCTTCTTTCACTGTTCAAAAGGTCTGCCTGTTATACACTATCGATCGATACTTCATCCAAGGTTCACTTATCTCTCGATTTGAAATAGGCGAATCCCAGCAAATTGAGTAGTTGCATAGGACCATCGACTTTCACGCGCATAGTGTAATAATACGAGAATCCCATGTTCCTGTCTCTTCGTATTCTGTTTTACAGCCGAGTGTATGTTCCATCTCATTCTGGATTAGGGACCTATTTGTTCGGGCCAGAACCTAGACTGGTCCACATTTTTACGGTAACTACGTGGCGGTTTCCGGTTCAGTACGGAAATCGTCCTGTAGTCGAAACTAGGATAGTACATAGATTAGAACTAGATAATTAACTAAACAAGCAAGTTTCTCATCCCCAAAACTCGCCTGAATTCTACATTCGCGCCCTAGGCGACAAACTACGTCGGAGGCATCTAGAGCCACGTTTGATCTACTCGCTGAATCTTCTACTGAGTACACTGTGCATTCTACCCGTTCTGGTCTACGAACTCGCTTTTCTGGCGGCTCTCTACAAAGTCGGTAAAGTACTGCTGTTCGTCACACTACGCCCATCTTCATCGGTGAACATCTCCGTGTTGATGGAATTCGCTGCCCAGTGATCCAGGATCTGCAGACCTTGCATTGCGCCTCTGGCGATAGTGGATCGACCCAGCAAGCGCGTTAGCATTTTTTAGTGGAGTTTCTTCTGGAACACGCCTTTACCTACCTGTTTCCTGCCAATCTGTTTCTGAAGCGACATACGAGCACCAACTCCGGTGTTATTGAAGCATTCCTGAAGTTCAATAGCAAGACCGTCTAGTTGTCTAAGGGACCACGACGATGACACATATTTCCTTATCCAACGCTCTTGGAGCGGTACAAGAGCACCACTCCCCGGGTTGCCTTTCTCCACCCGTTGGGCTGTCACTTTTGTGTCGATAACGGCTGCCGCTGAGCAAGACACACCCTAACGAATCTGTACAGTCCACCCCTGAACTTCGTTCTTTGAACGCATTCGAAGTCCTATCGCTACACGGTCATCCACCCGACGCGAGCATCGGCTTCCACGGACCTTCGGGCAACACGGCCCTGAGCTATTCGTTAACTCTTTTGGTGTTGTCGCGTTTCATTACGCATAGAACAATTGATTCTATTACATTCTGTTGAAATACGTGATCCATTAGACACATGTAAGCCCATATCGTCAAGATTAATAAATTCCCCCGCTGTAATGCCTCCATTTGACTTTCGTCTGGACTTCCGGACCATTTTCCCGTATAATTCTTTTCCATCCAAACAATGCTCGTAACTGACCTTCTCATCTTCAATAGCGTATTCAAATAACATCCTGCAAAGGAGGAGAGTATGTACAAAAGTATTTTTCATCAATATTAACGCATTATATTACGAAGCTCGCGAGAATGAATGGAACTGTGTTCGGCTGATTTCCTTCTCCGCGCCACACCTCAGCCCAACCGGAAATTTCGAAACGCTTACTCTGAGCTTGATTTCTGGTCGTGATTTATGTATAGAAAGCAGACATTAGCGATGTTTCAAGTCTGCCGATGTAGTCGGCATGTATTCCGAACGTAACGAATATCGCTTTGATTGTAGGGCATCTTTTGATGTTGTAACCTATATCCGAAGTTTTCTTTCGATCATCATACGCCGTACTTGAGACATTCCCTGCACAACGCTTTACAAATGTCGTGTAACCTTCTTGTCAACTAACTTAAACTCTAACATGTCGGGGTTTGTCTGTATACCAAGCCCCTGGAAGACACGATAATAAGCACAGTAGTCGTGCGACTACTCCCTGGAAGAGCAGGCGAAGTTCGACACGGAAAGGAGAGCTAAACGTAGTTTGCTAGCCCTAAATCCCGAACCATATCATAGAAATGTCGTCCGACTATAGTTATCCCGCTACCGCTTCGACGCCCACGGTTCATGGATCTCAACGGAGTTTCAAACCTATTGGCAAGGAATTTAGAGTAACCTCTTCGGGATCTTTTCTGATCTGCTTCTCAGTTGTTAACGTAGTATTCGATTTCTCTGACAGATACGGAACATCACCTTTATTATGTTGAGCTCAATGGACTGAATAAATTCTAGCCAATAAGAAATTGTATCTGAATTACCCAATTATTTAACTAATTCAGTCTACACGTGGCATCCTCGTATCCCAAAAGAACTCTTGCTCCATCTTCATGAACCGTGTTAATAAGTCAATTGACATCAATAGAGCTAAAATCAATGTTGTAAGGAGTAGCCTGCACACATTCTAGAAAGTCGATTATAGCAAATAGGTCATTTATCTTTCCAGCAGCCTTTAGGAATCTATCTTCTAGCTGATCATGAGTCGCAGACCCTTTCTCGCAATCCTGTTTCAACTTGGATCCATCATGTAGCAAATGAACCCATTCTACTCATTCTGCGTCTTCATGATCTTTTCGATTGAGTGAAAATCTCGGAGCACAATTAGTAGTGTGTCGAACTGATTGCATGTCGTCATCATGAATTTCATACTGTTATTCAACAAATATGCCGTGCATGGCATCCAATTTTATCTGAGCCACGCAGTTCTCTCCTCACAGATGCCTGAATTCATCCAGTACATTCTCGTGCTTTCGACCAAGCTGCAAGTTAAATGTAGTTCATATGTATCGCGCATTCTGCCCGCTACTGGAAGCAGAGTGCCATTTCGAATCTCAAACTCAGTATACCGAAATGCAGTTCAGTTTATTACTGCGAAAGAGTGAACAGTGAAATCGTGAAAATGTTGGTTTCTAACTTTTACCTGAATCTAATCTGGTTTATCGGCACGACCAAACTGTAGGCGCACATTGTTCGTTTCATTTCAGAGACGAAATTTCAGCAGAATAATTAATAACACTCTTTGGTAGCTCGTGTTCCCGCTATTTGTCCTGGGAAGTACGAGTTGACGAGATTTTTCTTTAATGCTGACTGTTCTACCCATTTCAAATATTGCTTTCGAACAGAAAAGCATCGCTTTAAATCCATCAGAAAGCGTGAGGATAATTGTTAGGATTGACAGAAAACAAAGCTGCGTTTTTTAATTACGAGCGTTCAAAAGCGGGCAGTTGATGCTGAAAATGCAAAATCTTGGTACAATTACGATGAGTTATCCTATGCCGTTTTACTCCACTGCGCGCTTCCTTGGCCAGTCTTGAAACATGCGTATTTCGTAATTTTCTACCTTGCATTTTGACTGACCGTCCACTCTAAGAGGTAACGCATTGCCTTACTGCAAGATGTCCATCCATCAGATTGAGCAAGCCGTAATAACTCCTGAAATAGAAATATCGATCCTCATGCTTATGTATCTAGAGTATCTTCTATCTTCAGAGAACAATACTTAAACCGTTAAGTCAAGCTCAAATCTACACACATCTGCAATGAATCTTCTTAATCACCCCGTTTACACAATAAGAGCCTTTTTACGCGTGAACAGCGTCCTTTCGTAGCATTCCTCCAAAGAAACCACTACGCAAATCGAATCTTGTTGCGATAACATACCACATAATACGATTATTAGTGAGGAGACCTCAATTCTGCATGAAAGTTGAACTTTTCAATTGGAACCAATTCACATCTAGAACTTTTCTGCACGATAAGTCGTATTTAATATGGAGACAATATCTTCGCACAAAACAAGCAGTGATTGGCTGCTTGATACACTCATCGAATTGTCGAATACAAACGAGCATTTCATTCAAAAGTTATGTCTTTGTGAGACGCGAAATCCATATGGACTACAATATTTCAATCTGGTTCTTGTTGATTCAGCAACGGTTTCGATTCAAAGAAAGAAGGAAAAGGGTCAGTATTGAATAATCCGAATTAGAAAGAAACTGCGATAATATACTGCAGGGACCCAAAAAAATTCGAAAAATTAGTCCGAAATTTAAAAGATTTCATACGGGCCGGATTGAATTTAAGTGCAATTCGTCCAGCGAAACTTCCAACATATGGAGTCTTGGATATGAAAAACGGTTTCCTTCTTGCTTTCGTATGCTATTCCTATTTATAAGAATCATGTAATGGTACAATAGTGATTTTCAAGAGCATAGCACTCGAAAACGAAGTAATGAAGTATTATTTTTCTAAATTTTGACTGTCACAAAAATATATTTGCTTCGATTCATAGTTAAAGCTATAAAGCTGCCTAGAAGGCATTTCGTTTAGACAACCTAAATCCTACTGCTCTTTTCATGTGAAATATAAGAACACTTAAGCTCAAGTATCCCAAATCTTTGAATCAATAGAATTAGGCCTGTACCATATCTATCATCTTCTTTTAATTAGAGGCTCGCGATTGTTCTACCTAAAAAAGGGCTACATTTCAGAATATACTGGACATGTAAGGATAAAGAAAGGTCATAAATATTCAATGCTGGATTACAGGTCTTTTCTTATAAACCACTCTTATTTAACTAGTTCAATCAGTTAAGCTGCGTTACTAGACTAGTCACAATTTGTCCACAGGAGATTACACATTAGAGAACGCTTGTTCATTGGACATACTCTAAGAAATAGTATTGTATGCTTGGAACAGAATGAATTCGAGCCTGATTAAGTATTAGTCTTATTAGCCTAGAGCGCATTTAATAGGCTGACAGAAAAATTGTAAAACTTTCGATTTCGATGATTATGTTCTTTCGAGGATCCCAACTCGGAACAAGCTTGTATGAAATTGATCAATCGAAAAAATACCTTGGGTATTCATAGATATTTCTAGATATTCTTTTTTAACCAGAATCATACGCACATCGCATTTCAAGACCCAACTTTTTAAGATTAAAAACGGCAGTATGTCAATCGGCAATAATTTTGAATATGAAAATAGATAACTAGACAGTCTAGTTTTTGCTTGTAAGCCCGGAACAGAAAGGATAGCGGCAGACTGAAAGTGTACGTTGTTTTCGTGTTTTGTTCAAGTACAGCGCGCATATATGTCTTCTAAGAATCCCTCAATGAAACTCTTTCTAATCCCACAAGTTAAATACTAGATTTTACAGATCTTAGATATCCTGCCGTTGCTCAGTGATGCGAATAGTCATATTTGTCTGGAGAAGGGCTGTGGACAAGCTGACCATATCTGAGAATAACCGTCTTCACTAGCAGTTTAAAACAATATTACGGTAACGGATCTGTAGAAAAGGGATTCACTGCGTAAGATGTTGGTAAATTGCTCGATACGTGTTCAGGATGATCGTGAAAATTGAACAGATCGTTGATCCGATTTTTCAATATGCAAATGAAGTACAGTAGTTGCTACAGTAGCATTCTAGGGCAGAACTGAGCTACATACGTACCATCTTGAAGGTGTGTAACGTGAAAATACTGTACAGGCACTGTACTGTACCAGTGCAGTGCAGTCCAGGATTGACACTGTTTTCGAGAGTAACGTTTACGATAATATTTAATTGTGAAGGGCGATTATTGAAACAGCACCAAATTTTGTAACAGTACAGTACAGCGAAATACTCAGGAATACAGCAGAAAAGCATGACATTACTGAGAGTGAAAAATAGCATCGCGTTTCTTACGCAATGCTGAGGTGGACATGGTACCGTACAAGTACTGTACAGTAAGCAAAACGATCGCAGCAAGTATGCTCGCGCACGAACTCGAGCGTAGATTGTACTGTACACTACAGTACAGTCCATTGAGATCAAAAAATTGAAGGTGTCAGGAGAGGGATTAGAAAAGCTTAGTTAATTTACTTTAATGCTGCTTTTGATTTAATGATGTGTCTCCTAGACAGCTTGAAGCAACAGCAAACCAGAATGATTAAATTTGACAGCGTGCTGTCGTTTCGATATCTAGGCCTCACTTTACTGTACGGCCAGACACTGAGAAATACTGTATACAGCATTCCATGAAAATCCAGAGGTCTTCTAAATAGTCCAAGACACTACACCAGCTTATAGACCAGCAACAGTTCGCATAAATGCACATCAAGAACAACAAGAAAGTGCTAGATTAGAGTCGAATATCAAGAAAGTACAGTATAAATAACATGACAGTGCGAAAGTTGAAAAAAATTTTGACCCTTGATACGCGTCAAGTGCCAGCGCTACCCTAGCTCGGCCCAATAGAGGACTGTACCGTACTGTACTGTACTGTAGTACTAAAATCGTACTAAAGTTTACCGTGCTGAAGTGTACTCAGCACGATATCATGGATTCACTCGAATATCAGGGAGGTACCAAGTATAAAATGAATCATACAAACGAACTCTTACAATCTGTGGTTTCATCAATGCATTAGGCGATATCAGCGATAAGGAATACTAGGAGATTCCGCTTTCCTCTCCGCACATTAACTCTCTTTCTAATGTGCATGGTGACGTCAACCAGTAACCAAAGAAATGTCGGTTAGTAAAGTGTAGGTGTTAGATACCCTGTCCATCGGGACATTGGCGCTACTGACCGGTAGTCCTGAATAATAATCCAGAAATTTCGAATACTGTAGATTAGTCAAGTCGAGATATAGACTGCGACAGTAAGGCGAGTAGATAATTGAGAATGGTGTCTGCAGAATGAAAAAAAACGAGAGTCTAGGTGGGAAGAACAAGTAGAATTAATTCGAATAGCTTGCGCCACCTCATCAAATCGAGCAATATATAATTAAAGTTAAACATTCCACGATTCGTCCTGCGAATTCTCTCACAACTTCACAGTGATGCAATTCCCTACGAATTGAATGTGTCCACCTCAGCAGAACCGCAAATCTTCCACATCGCCCCACCTTCCTTTCCTTTTCGATTTCAGACCAGTCCAGCTCTCACAGCACAAAAAATGCAAGTCAGCACACCATGTCTATCTCTCAACTGCGCTCGGCTGTAGCAAGAACTTCCACTGTGATAGACGCGATTCGCAAGCGTGTCGATGGACATCAACATATCGATCCGCTACTGCGCGCCGCCGAGATGAAGACTCGGCGTATCATCGCCAACATTTCCTTCCTCACTCCGCCGTACGAGCTGGATGGCCAAGTGACAAGCAATCTACGACATATACTCGACGAATTCAGTTCTGTTAATCAAGCTCTGAAAAGAATTCTCGACCACATCGAGTACGAGCAGGCTATCATGAACATTGCCGAGCGACTGCTCAATGTTGTGCACATACACTACACAATTCCTCCCAACGGCGTTTTCCATCTCTTCTGTGGGGTCGCATGTTACAAGCAAGTTTCTTTCGAACGTGCCGCAAGACACCTTATTGTTGCTGTTCGAGCAGGAGTGGTCCATGCGCGTTACTACTTGCGATTGATACACTTGCATCACAGAGAAATAACAGGTTTGTTTCCTGACACCCCCAAGCTCGTGGCTCATTCAAAACTCGATGAACTCACATTGCTGCGAGACGACGTTCAAGTTCGGTCAGTTCAAGAACTGAACAATCCATAACTAATCTTTGAGTCGTCTTCTTCCTAGTGAGATTCTCTTAGTTTCATTTTTCGACCTCAATTTATGACTGCACCTTCATTTTTGTAAATGAATTATGGATGGCTTCGCGGGGTTAAAAGCTATTGTTTTGGAATCGAGTTGCCACACCCACCCACCATCTTCGACATGTTGGTTACCGTCATCCTGTGTACTGCGCTGTACTGTACATTCTTTGTAACGTGTCAACATAGGATGCAACTTAGATGTCGAAAAAGAGCGACAATGGTTATTTTTGTACTGCTTCCAGGGTCCACTAAAGGGCAAGTCAATTTTTGGAAGGGAGGAACTACAAGTGAGAAGCAGTTACTGAGATTTTCTTGTTGTAGGATGATTGTTTTCCTCAGCAGCATAAACTTGAGGCCTCACTGAGAGGCACGACGTTCTGCTTATCGTTCACACTCCAAAGCATCCACCTCAGCACCGTTGTTACGAGCCGATCCTCTTTGTGTTCATACATATGTTCATATATACATCGCGATCACGGTTGCACGCGTGGAGTGGACTTCCATGAAGATACTGCGCATTCCACATCCAACACAAACTCTTCCGTGCGCCGTTTCGTCTTCGAGCCATTCCCTTTCTTGGGGCGCATAGGGTGTACTGTACTGTGCAGTACTGTGAGCATCCAAATGTGCTCTCTGGGGTCTCCTACGACCCCACCCGCTTGGTCGGGGTAATCGCGATCCGGATGCAACCGATGACTCAATTTGCAGGGTTGTCTGCAGCCGGGATCGTCGAGTTGCTTATTTACAGTATTCGACTAGACACCGTGGTCTTGTCACCACTTCAAGTTTCGAATGTTCAGGTAAAGTATTCTATGAAGAACAGTTGCAATTGAAAGTCGTAAATATCAGTAAATTCATTTTAGTGTATCGTCTTTGGTCCGCGCTGGAATTATCGGGGCTTACATCTCTAGTTTGGACGTCACCTATGTGCCAATGCTGACAAGATTGAACCGTAACGCTAGTTGGAACCGTGCTTTGGAGTAGTTGCGTAGTTAAGGTTCACAAAAACGTGGGGAGTCACAGGTTTTGAGTGGTGAGTCATCCTGAAAATTGAATGGCACCTCGCGAAATTAAGAGGTAACATTTTTCATGATTTTCCGCCATGAATCTGACCCTGATCTCCACCCAGACTTAAGAACACTGCGCTAGTACCAAGATAGCTGGAATTAAAAAGCTGAATCTTCGATCTCAATGGTTAAATCGAACGAGGAATGTGTGGCTGGCAACCAAGAAGCAAGAAGAATGTTCGGATTTTACTATAAGAGGGAGAACTTGAATTTGAGCTCCGCAAAAAGTGCGATTTCCGGTGCGAGCTTAGAACCGATTTTCTACACGCTAGGACATCACAGATTCCAAGCGTAAGCAAAACTGGTACAGTACATTTGAATTGGAGAGCTGAACATCAGGCGTCGCGAAGTGGGGTAGACCTTTCCACAAGATAGGGATAAAACCGTTCTATTTTTAATAATTGAGGTTTCGTTAAGGTTTGAACTATTTAATAGGGCCCTTAAAACAGGGTTTTATCCACACTCTCTTATGAAAATTACTGTATCGTACATAAAATCCTCTTTATATGTCCGTTCTCGAGACTCGCTGGAATGTGGGTTAATTTATAAATGAACTTGCTCTTCTAAAGCATTTCCATATTTGTGACATACTTACATACAAAAGGGGTTTATTGAAACTTCGTCGTCACTACAAAATAAGAGGGTAACGACGAGCCTTACCGAAGGAGCAGTTCAATCGTCGATCACGCGCAGTTCCAAGTAGATTTTGTAGAAGATGCTCGAGTCTGAGCAGTTCGCGCATTCCTCAATACCCGAGTCACAGCAGATTGAGTTGATGTTATCCAAGTTTAGGGTGTTACAAGCCGTTATCGTGCTCAGTTTCGACGACAATGAGAGAAATTCTCGATTAGAACATTACTCTTCCAATAACATTTCGGACTGTTTCAAGTGCCATTCGAGGAAATTTAAAAGTGAACAAAAACGAATTGAGTTCAAGAGAATGAAATGCACAAGATGAATGGATTCTCAACTTCATGCATGATTCTTGAGTCAATGCGACAATCCAAATTTAGAGTGATAACGTTATCAATTATTGCATTGGCATTCTTATCTTACAGATCACTAACAGTATTAGACCGGAGATCATAGTGTGAAGCTGTGTTACGCCGGCTGCAGCCGCTTTGCAGGAGAAACTGAGTCGATTAGAATATGCGATCCGATAGCTCAACAACCCCGATTGCAAGTGCTAGCCCTGTCCATTTCACCACCAAAGTCGTTGCATTCCAGCGTGTGTGAAAGAATAGAGGGAATAAAATTCAAACGTATTTCTGATTCGATTTTGTGCACGTTTTTTCGAGTCGATTCTGTCTTGTGATGAGTCAATAATTCCATCTTGCCCGTGTTTGGATGACATCGTCGAAT
>JAAUYH010175523.1_pt1 | contig 14091 bp, 10 predicted proteins | sample 7278061 | NCBI WGS metagenome assembly JAAUYH01 (sample SAMN14350203, study PRJNA611818) | marine sediment metagenome | isolation source: surface marine sediment (0.6m) | place: French Polynesia: Moorea | collected 2018-08
AGGATTGTCTAAATATTGTCGGACTGAACTTAATTGCTTGTAAACGGCAATTTTCTGGACGAATTTTGGTTTGTAGCTGTTCAAAACTTGACACTGCTTGAATTAAAGCTGGTGGTTGTTGAACCTCAAAGAACAAACCTGTCCCATCTTGGGGATAGTTCCGAATATCTTTTACTGTTTCTAGAGCACCTCCTTTTCCATAGGCTATTACCGGTGTACCACAGGCTTGAGCTTCAACTAAAGCGATACCAAAGTCTTCACAAGCCCCATATACAAAGGCTTTTGCCCTTGTTATGTATTGTTTAACTATATTATGCGGTTGCCAACCCAAAACCTGGACATGAGGCTCGGCTAGTTGACGTATTTCTGATAATTGTGGACCTTCTCCAATAATAACCAAGGGTTTTTTTAGCTGATTAAACGCTTTTACTATTAAGCATATTTGTTTATAACTTACTAATCGTGAAATTGTCAGATAGAAATCATCTTTTTCTGGTTGGTAGCCAAATTTATCTGGATCAACGGGAGGATAGATAACCTGCGCCGGACGGCGATAACAGCGCCAAATTCGCTTGGCTGTATGTTGAGAATTAGCGATAAAATAATCAACTCGATTGGCAGAGATGACATCCCATTCTCTAAGACGATGTAGGATATATCTGGCAATTATCCCTTTGATTCCCTGTCCTTGGCGATCGCCATTCAAATAATCAAAAGTTAAGTCCCAAGCATACCTCATTGGAGTATGGCAATAACAAATGTGTAATTGATGGGGATTGGTTAAAACTCCTTTGGCTACGGCATGGGAAGAAGATAAAATTACGTCGTAATGATTAAGATCTAGCTGTTCGATCGCGATGGGTAACAAAGGGAGATACTTCTGAACACCATTGCGGGCTTGGGGAAATTTTTGGAGAAAGGTGGTTTTTATTTCTCTTTTAAAGAGATAGCTTTCGGGATTAACCGATTCAAAATCAATTAGGGCGTAGAGATCGGCATTAATATGCCGCAAAATCTCTTTAACTACTAATTCTGAACCCCCTTTGGCTTTAGGAGTTAACCATTCATGCACCAAAGCATAATTTAAATCCACAGTTGTTGACAACACCTAACGTGATTTTGGATAACGTCCATATTACACATTAAATGAAGATATTTGGAAAATTACTTGAAATTACTTACTGTTGACTGTTGACTGAGTAATTAACTGCCACTTTTGATTATCTAGTTCCTTGCCTAATTGCCGATGAGGTTCTAAATTCAATCGCTTAATTGCATCCTGATCGACTAAAAGATAAACAGGTTTTTGCTCCCGCCAATATTGCTGTAGTTCTTCATCAGTAGTGGTCAGAATTACGCGATCGCTATAAAATTCTAGGGAAGGACGTAGACTATGATAGCTGGTGTAGATCTTCTGTTGAGGTGGAGTATATCGTTTGAGCATTTGAGCTACGGGTTTGACAGGAAAAGCTTCGTTTAATTCCCATAGCCAATGACTAGAGTTGAACAGTAATAATAGAGTTAGATAAAAGCCACTAATAATTACAGGAATAAAGTAGCGAGAATCTAGCCATACCAATACTGAAGCTAGGGTAAAACTAATTGCCAGAACTACCAACATTACCGCGAGCTCCGTTTCTGGGACAACATCGATCCAGCCGTAGTAAGCACTTGCCCCCCAACAAATTATCGTCAGTAAACTTAAGGATATTTTCCAGAAATAGGAAGCATGATTTTTTGTCCAAACCTGGCTTAAGCTAGCCCCCACCAGTAAAGACATACCTGGATAGAGGGGAATTACATACCAGGGTAATTTAGTTGCCATCAAAGAGATAGCCAGAAGATAAACTCCTGTCCAAATTAAGGTAAGCTTTCCCCAGCTAAGATGACGATGCTTAAAGGCTAATTTTATGCCATAGGGCAAGAATATGAGCCAAGGAAGGCTATATTTCGCAATTTCTACCAAATAAAACCATGGTGGGCTGGAAAGGCTGCTCACAGGCTCCCAAATGCGGTTAAAAGTCTGTGTTCCTAAACTCGTACCTAAGAATTGCGCTCCATATTTTTGATACTGGAGTCCATACCAGGCGATCGCAGGTATCACACCTAAAATATAACTACCCCAAAGGCGTGGAGTTCGGAGTACCCCAGGACTATCCCCAGCCAGGAAGATGAGAGTAATTCCCCCCAGCAATAAGCCCATCATCATACCTTTGGTCAAGCAAATCAGACCAATCGCCAACCCCGTACCGAAAAACCAGTCAGAATGTTTGCGTCCCCGTAATAGACACCATACAGCTAAACAGAACCAACAGGCGATCGCTCCATCTAACATTGCCACTCGACCATGACGCGCCACTGGAAGAAGAGTCAAATAAACTAAAGTCGAAAAGATAGCTGTTATAGGAGTTGCAAAGATTTCGACCCCAATGAGATATAGCAGAGGAACAGAACAGGCTGTTAAGAGGGCGGGAACAATTCTCGTACTCCACTCGCTTACGCCAACTAGTTGATAACTAAGAGCAATTAGCCCATGAATCAGAGGAGGTTTATTCCAGTAAGGGTCGCTGTAATTAATCGTCGGGTAAAGCCAAGTAAGACTACTCGTCGAACTCCGCCAGATGTTACGTGCTACCCCTGCGACAATACCTTCATCCCAATCTCTCAGAGGTAAATTTCCCAGATCAGAAGTATAAAGAACTACCGCAGCGATGAGAAATCCTACAACATACAGGCGATCCACTTTGCTTTTTGGCATCCCCTCCTCATCTCCTCATCTACTCATCTACTCTATTTCTCCACCCTGCTTAATAGATAGACTTTGCTCCTAAAGATTATTCTGGGTAGCCACTAACTGCACCAGGATAACCGCTAACCGCGTTAGGATCGTTATCTCTTCTGGAACCCAGCAATTCTAGGCGATCGACTTTAATTATCGGGCGAGAACGTTGTCCTCCTGTATTTTTATCTGTCCAAGTGTCAATTTTTAAAGAGCCTTGAATTCCGATTAATTTGCCCTTTTGGACATAATTTCCGGCTATTTCAGCAGTTTTGCCCCACATTTCGAGATTAAACCAGTCTGGTTGGTCACTATTACGAGTACGACGATTAACTGCTAAAGGAATATTACATTTAACTGTACCTGATTGAAAGTGAATTATTTCTGGCGCAGCACCAGCACGACCCACTAAGTTAACAACATTAAGTGCCATGAGCTTATTTTTTATAGTACTAAAGAACTAAAATATGTGTTTTAGTTTAGCAAATTATTAAATTATTGATTTCTTTGACGACGAATTTCTCTCGTAGCTGCTTCATGTTCACTTAAAGTCTCACTAAAGACGTGAGTACCATCATAACGAGCCACAAAGAACAGATAATTGGTACTTTCTGGATCTAAGGTGGCTTTAAGACTAGCGATTCCAGGAGCAGCTATGGGAGTAGGAGTTAAACCACTGTTCATATAGGTATTATATGGTGATGGAGTTCTTACTTGGGTATAAGTGAGTGGTTGGTCTGCTGTTTGTCTAATACCTAAGCCATATTCCACTGTGGGATCAGATTCCAATCTCATGCCTCGATTGAGTCTAGCGGTAAATACTCCTGCAATTAAAGCACGTTCCTCCCCTACTACCGCTTCTTTTTCAACAATGCTACTCAAAGTTACCCAATCTAACAAGCTCATGTCGGTTGTTGCTGCTTGATAAACGGGTAAAGCAACCTGTTCAAAACGAGCCAGCATGGTATCGATTATTGCTTGAGGATTACTTTTCATGTCACTGGATACCCGATAAGTATCAGGATACAAAAACCCTTCCAAAATTGGCAGATCTTGGGGTAACCAAGGATATTTATCGTCGGGGATAGTCTTAACTGCACTAGCAAATTCTGACGCACTGAAATAGCCCTGAGACTCAAAATATTCTCCCATCTGCATGGTTGACCAGCCTTCAGGAATCGTGAAACTAGTCTGCATTATTTCTCCATCCCAGATTTTACTGGCGATTTCCGATAAAGATTCTGTGGGAGATACTTGATATGTGCCCGCCTTAAATCCACCAGAAGAGTCAGTTATCTGCTTGAGCTTTGTCCAAATTTTCCAACCACTAGTAGACTTGATTAAACCAGCTTGAGCTAATTCCACACCCAGCTTATTACCTGATACTCCTGGTTCAACTACAAACTGGACTGGTTTATTCTGCTGTTGATTACTTTTCGCTGCTACAGGAGCAGTTAACCCCCGCCAACCAGCCCACCCCAGGAGTGCCAGAACTCCGACGACTGCGGAAACAGCAAACAGAGGGGCATTTGTTTTTTTGTTGTGAGGATTTTGTCTACGTTTAGGCTTTTTCTTAGTAGTCATCCTAGATTTATTTATTTACTTATTTAGCTTGATATCTAAGATTGGTAACGACGGGAGAAGATCAATCTTCGGACAATAATTCTTCCAGAATCGGGATTAAGTTTTCTTGATCAGGAGAAACTAGTTCTAAGCGATTTTCCGCATCATATCTGGCAAAAAACAACAGAGGGGTCAAAGGAGTATAAATACCGTATTTCTGATCGGCATGGAAAAAATAGCACAAAGACTGTAATTCTTCTTCCTCTATACCATTTTCTTCATCACCATTTTCTAAGGTTAAGACTTGCTCTTCCTCGATGGGGGGAAGTTCCCCTGTCGCAGTCAAGGTATAAGCCGTATGATGCAGGTAGAGATTTTGTTCTGCCAAAACTGCTTTGGCATTGTCAAAAATTTCGGCGATCGCTTGATCATCATCTAGCATTTCTGCTTCCAATTCTTCCTCGTTGTCTTGATTAATACTCATAATAATTATGGGAATATCTACCGCTACGAGCAGCAAATAGGTCATATTATCCACTTCAATAGACTGTTCAATATAACAAGAGAGCGATCGCCCATCCTGATCAACAATCGTCAAAGTCTCCTCATCATATTGTTCGTTTTGGTCAAACCCAGATGATGGCATAATTTCTAATCTAAAAAAACTGTTAGCTAACTAATTAATTATTTAATATGCTTTGATACTGCTTAAATCAGGCTGTTTAGTCTATTTATATTAGTTCCCAGGATACCATTTTCTGAAGATTGAACGACGAGGGTTCAGAGATCAATAAATACAAACTTACTAATTACTGATTTTTGATCCCCAGTTTGGGAGCAAGATTAAGTTAATAAGTATTAATAAGTTTGCTTTAGTCTTTTTTCGGCTTGTAAGTTGAAGCAATGGATAATTCTTTAAGTTGTTTATTATCTACAGCAGCAGGAGCGTCTGTTAGTAAACAACTAGCCTGTTGTGTTTTCGGGAAGGCAATCACATCACGAATTGAGTCCTCTCCTGCTAATAGCATTACTAGGCGATCTAAACCAAAAGCAATTCCTCCGTGGGGTGGGGTACCGTATTCAAAGGCTTCTAATAAGAAACCAAATTTATTGTTGGCTTCTTCGGGGGACAACCCAATCGCTTGAAACACTTGTTCTTGAATATCCTTTTTATAGATTCTTAAACTGCCTCCGCCAATTTCAACTCCGTTATACACTAGATCGTAGGCTTGCGCTCTAGCAGTGGTTAAATCATCAAGATCTTCGGGGTAGGGGGCGGTAAAAGGATGATGCAGTGCCTCATAACGCTTCTCATCAGCATTCCATTCAAACATGGGAAATTCTGTAATCCAGAGTAGATTGACTTGCTCGTTATTAATTAAGTCCATCTCTTGGGCAATGAATAGCCGTAGGCGATCTAAAGATTTATTCACCGTTGCCGTGTCTCCCGCACCAAAAAGTAGCAAATGTCCAGGTTTTGCCCCAGTACGACTCAGTAACTCTTGTTTTTGCGACTCATTGAGATTATCTTTAATAGCACCAATGGTATCGATTTCATTGTTTTCCCTAACTCGAATGTAGGCAATACCTTTTGCTCCTGCGGCAACGGCTTCATTAAAAATATCTCCTTTGGGTTTAATGCGGACATTAGAAATAGCATCATTCCCACCAGGAATTGGCAATACTTTCACCTGTCCACCATTCTTAACTGCTCCCGAAAAGACCTTGAAGCCTGAATCCTGCACTATGTCAGAAACGTCAACTAATTCTAGGTCAAAGCGGGTATCTGGGCGATCTGTGCCATAACGTGCCATTGACTCAGCATAGGTGAGGCGGGGAAAGGGACGCTCCAGCTCGATCTTGCTAACTGTTTTCAAGATGTGACAGATCAGAGCCTCGTTGAGTTCAATAATCTCATCTTGGGACAAGAAACTCATTTCCATGTCTAGCTGAGTAAATTCTGGCTGCCTGTCAGCGCGTAAATCTTCATCACGGAAACAACGCGCAATTTGATAATAGCGATCGCACCCCGACACCATCAATAACTGTTTAAATAACTGAGGGGATTGAGGCAAGGCATACCACTCACCAGGATTAACCCGTGACGGTACTAAATAATCCCGCGCTCCTTCAGGAGTAGAGCGAGTCAAGATCGGAGTCTCAATTTCCATAAAGTTTTCTTCGTCCTCCAAAAACCGGCGCATCGCTTTTACTACCTGGTGACGTAACTGGAGATTTTTTGCCATGCGATCGCGTCTTAAGTCTAGGTAACGATGCTTGAGGCGCAGCTTTTCTCCCACGTTTTCGGTATCAGCAGTGGAAACCTGAAAGGGAAGCTGTTTACTTACGGCATTGAGAACTTCAATTGATTCAGCATAAATTTCCACCTGTCCTGTGGGTAGTTTATCGTTCAAAGACTCAGGAGGACGCTGACTGACTTTACCCACCGCTTTGACCACATATTCGCTACGTAGGGATTCCCCATCAGCATAAGACTGAGGTGTGCGTTGGGGATCGCTGACAATTTGTACCGTACCCGTGCGATCGCGCAAGTCGATAAAGATTACACCTCCGTGATCACGGCGACGATCGACCCAGCCAAAGATAGTAACGGTTTGGTCTATATGTTCGGCTCGCAATTCGCCACAGTAATTTGTTCTCATGCCTGCTAGCTAAGTAATTAAGTAAAATACAGCGTCTCTAAGAGTAACAAAATCTGCCCCCCTATTGTCTAGTTATTTATTACCTTTTATCTGTTCAATATAGAGACATCTTAAATAAAGCTATCTACAATAGATTAAGTTTTCTCAAAAAATATGTATCTTTGCGATCGCAAAGTGTCCCCTGACTCAGACAAACTAGTCCACATCACTATAATTTTGTGACTATAATTTTGTGGGCATCGTTGACTGCTATGGATCAGAGCTTATTTCTCTTTTGCGCCTATGTTTTTCCGTTTTTTACCAAGAGCAGAATCCGATTTAATTAACGTTAATCCCGCCAGCAAATTCAGATATTTGTTGTTGTTATCAGTGGTGGCAACATCTTTGTGCGTTGGGTTTAAACCACATCGTGTCAGATCCTCTCCCGAAGCTTTGTTAGTCTTAGGTGGACACGAAGAGCGAGAGCGATTTGCGGCACAGTTAGCGCAAGAACATCCAAAGTTACCGATTTGGATCTCTTCTGGTAGTCCCAAAGCATATGCCCAAAAGATTTTTGCCCGAGCGGGGATTAAGAGCGATCGCCTTAATTTTGATTATCGTGCTAGCGATACAGTCACTAACTTTACTACTTTAGTAGATGAACTCCAGGCTAAAGGTATAGATAGTGTATATTTAATCACTTCAGAAAATCACATGAAACGGGCCAAGATAATTGGTGATATAGTTTTGGGGAGTCGAGGAATTGACTTCAAACCAATTTACGTACCTTCCAATAATCCCCCTGAGCCAATTGAAAAATGCTGGCGCGATGGTGCTAGATCAATATTCTGGCTAGTAACTGGACAGACAGGAGCAGCGGTTACAGAGCAGTTATCAGTTAACAGTTACCAGTGAGCAGTTAAACCACGTCTAATTTGAAACCAGTAGTTTTTAGATAACTTTTTTAGGTAGTAGGTAGTAGGTAGTGGGTAGTGGGTAGTGGGTAGTAGAAAATAACAATTTCTTCTTTAAACAAAACGGCACTTCTCTATATGGACACGGTTTAATTAAAAGCTAACAACTAACGACTAACAACTAACAACTAACAACTAACAACTAACAACCAGAAACGAAAGCAATTCACTCGAAGCATAGTAATGAATACCCCTGGTCACTATATTCTCAATCTGGCTTTTCTGGGAAAAACGATCTCGCCGAAGAATAATCTGGCGATCGCTCTGGGTGCAATTCTCCCCGACTTGCCAATATTTATCTTTTACTTTGTAGCCAAGTTTATCTATAAAATGCCCGAAGGCAAAATTTGGTCAGAAGCCTACTATGAGCCATTCTGGCAGAATTTAGTCGCCTTATTTCACTCGATCCCCTTAGGGTTAGTTGGTGCAGTAATTTTCTATTATCTTGATTGGAAACCAGGAATAATTCTTTGTATCAGTATGGTTTGCCATTCTCTACTAGATTTACCCGTACACAATGATGATGCCCATCGTCATTTCTTCCCTTTTACCGATTATCGTTTTATTAGTCCTTTTTCCTACTGGGACACTAATCACTACGGTAGAATTGTGGCATTTATCGAGATGGCTTTAGTAATCATAGTTAATCCCATTGCTCTTAGCCTGCTCAATTCACCCTGGATGAAGGGAATTGTGGTGGCAATTGATATGTTCTATTTATTTGGCTATTATCGCTTTTTTCTATTCACGGGATAAACCAAAATTAAAAATTAATTAAATCTTGATTATGAATAGGACGATCTCTCTTAGGCAAAGACTCTTTCAATAAGCGCGATCACCATAAAACTTTCCCTCTTGTTGCATCGTTATCTTTAATCCCCAAAAGCGAAAGTTATCGGAATTAGAAGAACTCGAAATATAAGTGAATTATATATTACGTAATATGATCGATCTGTTCTTTCAAAGTTTTATATGAATTATCCTTGAAAGTAGTAATAGTGGTTGTCATTAGTAATTTAATCAGGAGAATTAATTATGGTAATGGAACCTGGAATGCTCAACGACCTTAGTGGTGAAGGACAAGCAGATTGGGATCGTTATGTTGAAGAACGATTAAATCAAGCGGTTAGTGACAGTGGAACGAGCCAACTAGTAGCTGATGGTGATGAATCCTTAGAACCTGGAATTGCGGTGATTGATTGGGCTGCTTTTCCCGTCCGTATTCGCGAATGCTTACAAAGTATCCTCAGAACTAATCGTCTGCTCGACTGGCAGTTCAATGACCAACCATATGGTCGTCTGTTTGGAGCCCATGAGGAATATTTAGAATGGCGAACTATACGCAATGCAGCAGGGAAAATTGTTCGGGTGGAAATGACCAGCGAACTTCAGGAATACTGGTTGCGGCTAGCTAAACATCATCCAGCCAAAACTTTACAAATCTTGGGAGAATTTGCTAGAGAGCCTGCCCCAGCTCTTGCTGAAGAGGTATATGGAGATATCGATCCATTTACCTCTTCTCCTGAAGAACGGGAAGCTGCTTTTACACAAATGATGTTGCCCACCAGTGTTGACGGAGAAACTCAAATTTTAAGTCCCTATAACAATGGTAATAAAGCGATCGCTTTTATGGCAAATAGCATTAATACCCTCAGTGCAGCCCTATTTCTCGCAGCTTATGGAGCTTTTCCTTATGTTAAAAGAGTCGATGGTAGTACAACTCCTTTGACCGGGCGCGAAGCAATTCGCTTTACTGAGCAAGCAGCTCAAGATTGTCGTGACAGCGATCCGACCATTGTTGGTTCAGTAATTAACTTTGCCGCACAGGGACGTAAAATCGCCTTGCTCGATCCTCCTGGTCTTTATATTGGCAGTGTAGCTAGCGAGACCTTATTGTTACCTGATGGTGCAACGCCAATCCCTACAGATTGGTTCAGTTTTCGTCGTGGTTCCAAAATAGTAGATACGGAGAGCGGTCGAACTTTATCCCTAGCTCAAAGATTAGTCTTTGAAGTCCCTGCTGGGCAAGGTTTTGTGGTGGGGGATCTTCTAGATTCTTCAACAGGAGGAAATATAGATTTTGGCGCTCAAATTGCTGCCAAGGTAAGTATCGCTCTGTACGCCAAAGCGTCTGCTACAGATGTGGTGACAGTAGCTGATCGAGAGATTACGGTAACTGATGTACCTGCTTGTAGTAGTGAGCCAGCTTGTAATCAGGTGCAACAAGTCTTTGACTTTTTTGAACAAACCCAGTCTACTCCAGCCTTTTTGGCAACCACTAGTACTGCTACAAGAGTTGGAGGCGAATAACCAACGATGGATAAAATTCAAGAAGGGGTTTATTTCCGTTCAGGGGAACGCCCCGACGATTTCTTACTGTTGGCATTTCTGAATTTTAAACCGACAGCATCCCGAACGGAAGCTCATGATGCTTTATTAAAGTTATGGAGAATGTTGCAAGATCTTAAGCAAGGCATAGTGAGAGACTTAAGACCTTCTGAGCCAGGAGACCCTGACTATCGTGTGCCGGCTGGAAAGCTAACTGTTTTACTAGGTTATGGTCGGCGAATTTTTGATTCACTCAATCATTCTTTTGATTGGATTTCACCAGATACTCGCCCTTTTGAACTGGGGTTAAAACTACCTCCAGGAGAAAATCAACCATTTCGCTCTTTAAACTGGGCAGAAAACGTTAATACGGATCTTGCTCAATCAGATCTAGTTTTTCAATTCATTGCCGAACATCAGCTAGCTGTTAATCGGGCAGTGGTGGAAGTGCAAAAACTGATTGATGACGAAGATTTACCTCTAGAGATCAATGTTATCTATCGAGGTTTTCATCGAGAGGATCGACGGAGTTGGATTGACTTCCACGATGGCATCAACAATATGAGATCTGATGAGCGAATTCAAGCCATTGAATATAACTTGTTAGATCAGCGTTGGATGACTGGGGGAACCTTTATGGCATTTTTTAAAATTGAAGTTGACTTGCAGGCATGGAGAAAGTTGAGTCGCATTGAACAGGAAATTCTCGTCGGTCGCAATAAGCTGACAGGATGTCCCCTGGATTCTGCGAATGTAGTTGGGGAGGGATACTCTAAAACTGAAATTGCAGGATGTCCCATGACTGGTAATATTCCTGATTCTGCTACAAATTCCTTTCGTAATCCCCCAAGACCTGCGGATTCGCTGATACAAGTCTCACATATTCACCGTAGCAATCAAAATCGGGGTAATCCTGGTCAAGACGCCAATAACCGTGTTTTTCGTCAAGGTTATGAATTTCTTGATTGGGTGGAAGGCAAAGGTATTTCTGTCGGACTTAACTTTATCTCTTTTCAACGTCGTCTAAATGCTATTCGCAATATTCTTACTTTAGCTAATTGGATGAGAGATGTTAATTTTGGTGGTCCAGAGGGGGATGAAAGCCGTCCCCCAGCAATTGAGCTTATGTCATTAATTGCAGGTGGTTTTTATGCCATTCCTCCTAAATCAGAACCCTACCCTGGTTTTAGTTTGTTTGATTAATTAACTTTAGAGTGATCGGGATAAAACTAGCAACAGTATCGGTTTTGAGCTTCTTTTTCGTGGTAGATTTGCGGAAGGGAAGTAGGTCAGTATAAATCAAATTAACTTGTTAGGACTGTTAGTCGTTATTAATAATAGCTTGAACCTGATTCATGCTTCTTAACCTATTTGATTTTATGGAAGGTATTTTCAATGAATACATAATTACAGGTTAGTGATAAACTGTTTGATGTTAAATGTTCACTGTCTATGCTTGCTCCCTGGCGATCGCCTTTATCTAGAGCCATACACCGCAATCGTTCTCAACCTCATTCTCGTTATTTTCAATTAGCTACTGTTACTCCCGAAGGCTATCCTGCTAACCGCACCGTAGTTTTTCGCGGATTCCTCAATGAGCAAGAGAATCGTCTTCAAATGATTACCGATTCTCGCAGTGCCAAAATTCAAGATATTGAGTATCAGACTAGGGCAGAAATCTGCTGGTATTTTACTAAAACCAGAGAACAGTTTCGTATTAAAGGAAGCCTTCAATTAGTTACCGCCACAGAAGCAGATAGTCATCTGCAACAAGCTCGCCATAAGACTTGGCATAATCTCTCGGATGCCGCGCGAGCGCAATTTGCTTGGCCAATTCCCGCCCAACCAGTAGCGGATAAATCTGCTTTTGAAGTAAGTCCTCAATCAACTGCAAATTCCCCTTTAGAAAATTTTTGCTTGCTATTACTCACTCCCCAGAAAATCGATCATCTGCAACTACGGGGCGATCCTCAGCAACGCTGCTGGTATATTCTCCAAAACGATCAAACCTGGTCAACTCAGCAAGTAAACCCCTAGTGGTGAACCACAAAAGTTGTGATAAATCTTACAAGGGATAGGTGATTAGGGAAATTGGGGATTAGGGAAAATGTTTAGCTATCAAAATTAAATTGCTGAGGTACTAGTACAGTGACCAGTGATCACTGATCACTGATCACTGATAATTGAAAAGATTATCCTTGTCTTAGCTTGTCTAGAACGCTGAGATCTTCCATAGTGGAGACATCACCGACTAATTCTTCTCCTGCTGCCAAATTTCGTAGGAAACGACGGATTATTTTACCTGAGCGAGTTTTGGGCAAGGCATCGGTAAAGCGGATTTCCCCTGGACGTGCGATCGCACCGATCTCTTGAACTACATGTTGTTTGAGTTCTTGTTTTAATTCATCACTAGGATCATTAGTGCTGTTGAGGGTAACAAAAGCATAAACATCTTCTCCTTTGATCTCATCGGGACGAGAGACTACCGCAGCTTCTGCAACTGCAGGATGGGATACTAAAGCGGATTCTACTTCCATAGTTCCTAAACGGTGTCCTGAGATATTCATTACATCATCAACGCGACCCATCACCCAAAAGTAGCCATCTTCGTCTTTCCTCGCGCCATCTCCAGCAAAATAGAGATACTTGCCATCTTTAGGTGGAATATGCTCCCAATAGGTGCGTCGAAAGCGATCATCATTTTTATATACGGTACGCATCATGCTGGGCCAAGGATGTTTGATTACTAGGTAACCCCCTTCATTGGCTCCTACAGGATTACCTTCAAGGTCTACCACATCAGCAATAATGCCGGGGAAAGGAAAGGTCGCCGATCCAGGTTTAGTGGGAGTTGCCCCAGGCAGAGGAGTGAGCATAAAACCGCCAGTTTCCGTTTGCCACCATGTATCAACAATCGGACAACTTTCACCACCAATTACTTTGTGATACCACATCCAGGCTTCGGGATTAATGGGTTCTCCTACTGTACCCAGGATGCGTAGGGACGAAAGATCACGACGGTTAGGATGTTCATCACCCATTTTGATAAACGCCCGAATAGCGGTCGGGGCAGTATAAAAGATAGTTACACCATATTTCTCTACTACGTCCCAAAAACAGCCAGGATTAGAAGGACGAGGCGCGCCTTCGTACATTACGGTAGTTGCACCGTTGGATAAAGGACCATAGACAATATAACTATGCCCTGTAATCCAGCCCACATCAGCGGTACACCAATAGACATCATCGTCTTTGATATCAAATGCCCATTTAAAGGTCATATGAGTATAAAGATTATAGCCCCCCGTAGTATGGACTACTCCTTTGGGTTGACCTGTAGTGCCGCTGGTATAGAGAATAAATAATAAGTCTTCACTATCCATATGTTCTGCGGGGCAATGATCTGAGGCATTGGCTTTAAGCTCATGCCACCAATAATCGCGGTCTGGTTCCATGGCAATCTCTTGTTTCGTGCGTTGCACCACTAGGACATTTTTGACACTGGGGACATCATTGGCGATCGCCTGATCCACCGCATCTTTGAGGGGAACAATTTTATCTTTACGCCAACCTCCATCAGCAGTAATAACCAACTTCGCTTCCGCATCCTGAAGACGAGCTTTTAAAGCTTCCGCACTAAAGCCACCAAAAACTACGCTATGGGCAGCACCAATTCTGGCACAGGCTAACATAGCGATCGCTGCCTCAGGAATCATGGGCATGTAAATCCCCACGCGATCGCCTTTTTTGACTCCTAACTTCTTGATTACATTTGCCATCTGACAAACTTCTTGATGCAACTGAG
>JAAUYH010247736.1_pt1 | contig 14088 bp, 6 predicted proteins | sample 7278061 | NCBI WGS metagenome assembly JAAUYH01 (sample SAMN14350203, study PRJNA611818) | marine sediment metagenome | isolation source: surface marine sediment (0.6m) | place: French Polynesia: Moorea | collected 2018-08
CGCCAGAATTCGCTCGCGTACGGGGCCCTCTTCGAGCGGTTGGTAGGCATTGAACATCGGGGCGAGAAATACCGGTGCAATGAGGAGCATCAAACTCAGCATCGCCATACCGACGGCAGCACCGCCCATCCACCACCAGCGGGGAAAGCGGCGAATCACGGCGTAGAGTAAGCAAAAGCCCACGACTCCAAAAATTAAGCCGATCACGAGCCCTTTGGCTTGGTCGACCATCCACGCGAAAAAACTCTGCGTCGCCAGTCCATAGCTGTGTTCGCGGAAAAACTCTCGATACACGGTGAGGGGAAAGACAAATACCGATGTGATGATGATGTACTGACAAGCGTAGATGGCTGCGCGCAAATTAGCGCCCTGCACCAATTCTTGTGCGCGTGCCCGCATCCGCGCCGATAAGCGGGTGCGCAAGAGCAACCAGAGCATGAGCAGCTGATAGATGAGGCCAATGACGAGCAACACATAGCCGCCCTCGAAGTAGGCGTCTGAGCGGGCCTTTTCTGCAGGCGATAATAGATCGATGTAGGCTTGGGTGGCGCGTTCCACATCGAATTGCGGCCCACTTTGAGCACCTGCCGGGATTTCCAGGGCAATGTCAGAACCCGATGCAGCGGACGGTGATACGCATAGAAGGGTAGTGATGAACAGTGGCAAGAACCAGCGCGACATGGCTGTTGAGACTACAGGAGCCGGCGAGCCGTTGTGCACCACCACACGGCTGCAGCGCGAAATTGTTGCGTACCGTTACCAACGCCTGGTCTGCGCTTGCACTTATTGGGACGACGCGCTTTGCTACTATGTATGTCAGGGCCGTTTGCTGTCCATCCACGAAGATCGTCCTCATCCGGTTCAGGGTGGCGCTCCAGCTACGGACTACCGGCGGGCGTGTTGGAGCAGGTCCGCGGCCGTTTGGCCATGCTGGCGGGTCTTTTTACCATCATGGGTGTGATAGGCGTCGCTGTCCAAGTGGTCCTGATGGCCATGGGCAAGGAGCGCGGCATTTTTATTGCCTACGACCTGATGACGGGCGTACTGTCGCTGGTCGTATACTTGATCGCCTGTCGGCCGCGGCTATCGTCAAAGCAAATCCTCGATCTCGCAGGTTTTTACGAGTGTCTCGTCTGTCTTGCGATATCAATGGGCGTCATTATGGCCGTCTACGACTTGCTCGGTCATGTGCCCAACATGACGCCGACGACCGTACTTATCGTCGCTTTTCCCTTAATGGTTCCAGCACCGCCGCGACGCACCTTGTTTACCGCCCTTGCCGCGGCGACCATGGGTCCCATTGCGTTGTTTAGCCTTAGCGCATTAGGCCGGGTGCCTACGCCAGCAACGGCAAATTACTTGATGTTGGTTGGAGCCAATCTATTTGCCGTGGTCTTGGCGGTATTCGGCTCACGCATTATCTACGGTATCAATCTAGATGCTGCACAGGCACAGGAGCTCGGCGCCTATCGTCTCGAAACGCGACTCGGTCGAGGGGGCATGGGCGAGGTTTGGCGCGCGCGTCATCGAATGCTTATCCGCCCGGCCGCGATCAAATTGATCCGGCCCGATATTGTCGCCACCGACGAGGATAGCCGCGAGCACTTGACGCGCGTGGTGCGTCGCTTCCGCCGCGAGGCGCAGGTGACGGCGACGTTGGAGTCGCCGCATACAATCGAACTCTTCGACTTTGGGGTCACAGAGGATGGCGTTCTCTACTACGTTATGGAGCTGCTCGAAGGCTGCGACTTAGAGACCATGGTCGAGGACAAAGGACCCATGTCGCCCGCACGCGTGATACATATCTTGATCCAGGTGTGCGACTCGCTCGCCGAAGCGCATGAACGCGGGCTTGTTCACCGCGATATCAAGCCCGCAAACATCATGCTATGTCAAAAAGGGCGGCATTGCGATGTGGTCAAGGTGGTCGACTTTGGTCTGGTTGCTCTCACAACGGCGGATGAAGCAGAGTATGACACAGAAAGGAGCCGCCTCAGTATAGACGGTGTTGCCGGCACCCCCGCTTATATGGCGCCCGAATTAGCGTCTGGTGCGAGCAACGAGGCCAACGCCAGCGCCGACCTCTATGCGCTGGGATGTGTGGCCTATTGGCTCTTGACAGGACGACCGGTTTTTGAACGAAAGAACGCGATGGCCGTCATCGTGGCCCATGCGGTTGAAGAGCCCATCGCACCTTCTCGCGTGGTTGATGTATCAATCCCGGATGCCTTGGAGTCGCTGGTCATGTCGTGCTTGGCCAAAGACCCCGCCAAGCGACCGCAGAGCGCCGAAGATATCATCAAGGCACTCGAAGAGATGCCGACCGCGTCGGAGTGGACGCATGCGCGTGCGCGGGCATGGTGGTCAGAGTATGGCGGGGCGATGCGGCGCGGGCGTCACGACGAGGTTGACATCGACACTGCCAGCCAGGGGCAGTTGGCATTTGTAAACACCGAGTTGTATGTAGATTTGCCGGACGAAGACGACGAGTATAGAGACAAAAGAATATCCTGAATGAGCCCTGTATAAGAAATATGAACTTTATGCTGATTCTGCGCGAGCCGCAAATGAGCACGAGCCATAAGTTGGGGGTTCCCTCTTGGTCGTACATGGACTATGCTGTTGTCTCTATGCTCAGAACATAAGCGTCATACAACTGCTGAACGATTTCGATGCCTGCTGATGTGAAAGATATCCAGAGGGGGGAGTAGTTTCCCATTGGCAGGCATCGATACCTTTAGCTAGCCCAATTGCTAGCGTATTTGTCGTGACCTCTGTGTCTTGCGTCCGGCGTGAGGCCGGTTACAATACGTTCATGAGCAAATCTGTTTCTGACGAAGATCTGCGCGAGCGGCTCACTTCTGAGCAGTATCACGTCACCCAGGAAGGTGGTACCGAGCGAGCCTTTAGCGGCTGCTATTGGAATGAAAAGCGTCCTGGCATCTATAGCTGCGTAGTGTGTGGCGAGGAGCTTTTTCGCTCGGATACCAAGTACGAGTCCGGCAGTGGTTGGCCGAGTTTTTGGACGCCGATAGAGGAGCAACGGATCGCAGAGGTTGAGGACTTGAGTCACGGAATGCGCCGTATCGAAGTCCGCTGCAATAGCTGTGGTTCCCATCTCGGCCATGTATTCCCCGACGGACCAAGGCCGACAGGGCTGCGTTACTGCATTAACTCGGCGAGTTTGGATTTCAGACCCAACGAACCCGCAGAGTAGCGACAGCGGCGCGCGGTAACTGATTATATTGCTCTCGTGGCGGACTGGGCCGCCTGGCGGACATCTCGCTGACCGTTGGGCTTGACGTCCCCGGCGGTATTGGTAGACGTGACCGGTTTGGCCTCTGTCTGCTCAATTCGGTTATGCATCGCGGCGTGCGCGGCGGCCAACCGAGCAATGGGGACGCGGAACGGTGAGCAGCTCACATAGTCGAGGCCGGCGCGATGGCAAAAATCGATGGTGCGAGGATCTCCGCCGTGTTCGCCACAGATGCCGACTTCGAGGTCCGGGCGGGTTTGTCGGCCGAGTTCCACCCCCAAACGCATGAGTTTGCCGACCCCCCGCTCGTCGATAGTGGCGAAGGGGTTGTCGGGCAGAATGCCGCGTTGATGGTATTCGAGCAAGAAGCCCGATTCCGCGTCATCGCGCGAGATACCCATCGTCGTCTGGGTGAGGTCGTTGGTGCCAAAGGAGAAGAATTGCGCCACGCTGGCGATTTCGTCGGCGGTCAGTGCCGCGCGCGGTACTTCGATCATCGTGCCGAACATGTAGTCAATTTCGTTGTCCTGTTCTTGCATGACGGCCTTGGCGACGACCTCCAGCGCCTGCTGCTGTACGTTCAATTCATTGATATGTACCGCCAGCGGAATCATGATTTTCGGTTTGACGGCGATGCCTTCTTTTTGAACCTGACAGGCGGCTTCGAATATTGCGCGGACTTGCATCTGGGTGAGTTCGGGGATCAAAATACCGAGGCGTACGCCGCGGGTGCCGAGCATAGGGTTGGCTTCGCGCAGAGATTCGACGCGTTCTAGGTACCGCTGCTTGGTTTGGATCTCGGATAGCACCGCGTCGACGTCGGCCATGCTGCTGAGGTGTTGTAGCCTGAGTTTGAGATCTGCTAAATCGGACGACAGCTCGTCGTAACGGGGCAAGAACTCGTGAAGCGGTGGATCGATGAGGCGGATAATAACGGGAAGTCCGTCCATGGCGCGGAACAGGCCGACAAAGTCTTCTCGTTGCAATGGCAGGAGTTGCTCTAGGGACTCGGCGCGCTCAGTGACGTTGCGGGCCATGATCATCTGCTGCACGATGGGTAGGCGTTCGGCTTCAAAGAACATGTGCTCAGTGCGCACGAGGCCTAATCCTTCGGCGCCATAGCTGCGGGCGCGTTCGGCATCGCGGGGATAGTCGGCGTTGGCGCGCACACCCAGTGTGCGAATCTCGTCGGCCCAACCCAAGATTTTGCTCAAGTACGGGTCGCTGACGTCGGGAATGATGGTGGGAAGGGCACCGGCAAAAATTTCGCCCACTGTACCGTCGAGGCTAATGGCTTCGCCCTCTTTGATGGTGATAGTGTCGCCGATGCGCATTTCGCGGGCTTCGAGGTCGATCTCGATCTCGGCTACGCCGACGACGGCGGGAATACCAAACTGGCGCGCAACCAAGGCCGCGTGACTCGTGCGTCCACCCTTGCTGGTGACAACGCCGCGCGCTGCCAGCATGCCGTGAACGTCGTCGGGCTTGGTTTCCGGGCGGACCATGATGACGGCGCGATTTTCCTCTTTGGCCCAGCGTACGGCGGTATCGGCGTCAAAAGCTACGACTCCCACGGCCGCACCTGGGGAGACATTGAGCCCAGAGGCGATGGGGGAGGTTTTGCCCCGCGCACTTGGGTCGAGTTGCGGATGGAGAAAAAAGTCGACCTGTTCGGGCTTGACGCGAGCAACCGCTTCTTCTTTGCTGATGAGCCCTTCGTCGGCCATGTCGGCGGCAATGCGGACTTCGGCCTGCGCGGTGCGTTTGCCATCGCGGGTCTGGAGCAACCACAGCTTGCCGTGCTCGATGGTAAACTCCATGTCCTGCATGTTGCGGTGGTGGGTTTCCAGGGTTTTGGCAATGGCGGCGAATTCGCGGTACATGTCGGGCATGACCTGAGCGAGCTCGGCGATGGGCTGGGTTTGGCGGATGCCGGCGACCACGTCTTCGCCCTGGGCGTTGATGAGAAAATCGCCCTCGAGCTCGTGCTCACCCGTGGAGGCGTTGCGCGACATCGCCACGCCGGTACCGCTGTCGGTGCCCATATTGCCAAATACCATGGTGACAATATTGACGGCAGTACCCAAATCATGCGCGATGCCGGCGGCATTGCGATAATCGTATGCCCGCTTGCCGTTCCAAGAGCGAAATACGGCCTCGGTGGCCAATCGCAGCTGCTCTTCGGGGGCCGCGGGAAAGTCAGTGCCGGTATAGGTACGTACCAATTCCTTAAATTTGTAGGTGATCCGCTGCCAGTCTTCGGCCTGTAACTCGGCATCGGATGTCGCCCCCTTCAGGCGTCGCCGCGCGCTAATTACTGCCTCAAAGACCTCTTCGGGAACGCCGAGAACGACAGAGCCGAACATTTGAATTAAGCGGCGATAGGCGTCGTATACGAAACGCGAATCGCCGGTAAGGGCAATAAGACCGGCGGCGACCTCGTCGTTGAGGCCAATATCCAGAATGGTGTCCATCATGCCGGGCATAGAAAATTTGGCGCCTGAGCGACACGATACCAGGAGCGGCCGTTCGGGATTGCCAAAGGATTTGCCAGTTTGGGCTTCGAGTTGGGCCATCGCTGCGGTGACCTGTTCCCACATTCCCGATGGAAAGGTCTCTCCGGCTTCAAGGTAGGCGTTGCAAGCCTCTGTTGTGACCGTAAATCCCGGCGGTACGGGAATGCCAATGCGGGTCATGTCGGCGAGGTTGGCGCCTTTGCCGCCGAGTAGCGAGCGGACGGCTTCCCAATCGCCGGCCTTGTCTGTGGCCTCGTCGACCTCGCGAAATGTATACACCCATTTTTGTGCCATGTTCAGATATCCTTACGGGGTTTTACATGGAGCTAGCGTATCTCTGCCCCATGATTCGTCGATGCTGGGCGCAGCGTGCATGGGGATGGAGTAGTGAGCAAAATTGCCCCCGCTCTCTGCACGAAGTGTTCCCACTCTTATCGCGGTGCGCTGCGTTAGATCGCCTCCACTGAGCGTCGATTCCGTTTACTCTGAATGGCCGCGAAATCGCAATGTCTGTTCGCTGCACATGCGCGGCATGAGAGCCAAAGTCGGCGAGCGCCCCCCCTGGCGGCACGAGCGTCCCGCCTTGGCGACCCGCGCACATGTTGCGCCGCCCGCGGGCGGGGGGAGCGCAAAGCTTGCGCATATATCGCTGAGGCAACGGTGGTTGTTGGCGCTTGAGATTCGACAAGTGTGGCCCTCGTAAAGCGGTACCTTCAATGGATGCGCAAAGCGGTTGGGGCGTGGGGGGCCGCCTACGCCAACGGTAGCGTCGCCGCCGCCTATGCTCCGGTCTCGGCGATCGGCACTGCAACCGGGCTGTGTACATGGTTCATACGAGGATGGCACTGGCTTTGCTTAGGCTGGGCAGCGAAAACGCATGCATACGGTGTATGCGACGGGTTCGGCACAATTAGGCCAAAACCGGGGAATCGACTGATGGCATTAGATAGAGAAGATCTCGACCTCGTACTGCAACAGCTTAAAGAATTCAGCAAAGAACGACTGAGCGACGATGTTTTGCTCGATTACGATGAGCGCGACGAATTTCCCGAAAAATTGGTCCGGGCGATTGGCAGCACAGAGCTGGGCATTCAGCTTCTCTTCATCCCCGAGGAATATGAGGGTATGGGGGGCGGTGCCTTTGACGTCTATCGTGTATGCGAAGCCATGGGCCACGTCGATGTCGGCATTGCCACTGGCGTACTGGCGACGTTTTTAGGCAGTGATCCCATCGTTTTCGGCGGCACCGAGGCGCAGAAAAAGAAGTGGCTGACCCAGATCGCGACCGAGGGTCATCTCATGGCGTACGGGGCCACCGAGCCGCAGGCCGGCAGTGATTTGGCCTCTATGCGCAGCACGGCAGTGCCAGTGGAAAAAGACGGCGAGATTGTCGGTTATCGTCTCAACGGCGACAAGCAGTGGATCTCCAACGGCGGCTTTGCCGACGTGTATACATTTTTAGCCAACGCGCCCAAGGGGCCGAGTTGGTTCATCGTCGAGCGTGGCGCCGAAGGGCTCAGTTACGGCAAACCCTAGGACAAGCTCGGTATTCGTTTGAGCAATACCTCGACGGTGACGTGCGAAGATGTCTACGTGGATGCCGATCGCCTGGTCGGCGGTGTCGAGGGGCAAGGGTTGGTGCAAGCGCAGCTGGTGTTTGGCTACACCCGGCTCATGGTGGCGGCATTTGGTCTGGGCGCCGGCTGGGGCGCCATCGATCGGGTGATTCCCTATTCCGCCGAGCGCATTCAAAAAGGCGGTCCACTCTCGGAAAAGCAGGGATATGTCTTTAAACTCGTGGTCCCGCACGTGGCTGCGCTGGAAGCCGGTCGGGCGTATATCGAAGAGACAGCCGAACGCATCGAACGCGGCGAGGGCAGCCTCAATACCGAGGGCGCAATCGCGAAATATTTGGCCACAGAGGCCGGCTGTGCCGCGGCAGATGCCGCCATTCAAGCGCTGGGCGGCTACGGCTATACCCGAGAGTACATGGTGGAGAAGATCAAACGCGATGTGCGCATTACTCGGATCTACGAGGGAACCTCGGAGATCATGGAGATGACGATCAGTCGCGACCGCTGGCAGAACCACCTCAAGACCCGCGGACAACACTATCACGACGAAGCTCGTAAGCTGGAGACGCTGCATCGCAGCCACGGCAAGGTGGGCGCAGATATTGCGGCGTTGGCCTATCACGCCTTGGCTACGGTGCTTGAGCGCGCTCGGGTCAAACGCCTCACCCGCCACCAGCACGTGCAGTTTCGCATGGGCGCCCTGACGGCCTATGCCGAAGGGGCCGCGGCATTGGCGCGGCGCGCGGCGCGTTTGGCCGATGGCGCCCTCGATGCCCGTACCGACCGTCGATTCTCAAGCGAGAGTTTGGCTGCGGTGAGCCGCGTCTACGCCCGTGAGGCCGCTCAGCGGGTGGCCGACGAGGGGATACGCTGGATTTGCGGGGCAGATGGTGTCGATGCGAGTGAGCAGGCGGCCTTTGCTGACGCGCTGCGGCTTCAGGCCATTCACAGCGCCCAGCGGGGTGGATTAGCCGATATGGCACTGGTTGCCGATGCGGTATACGAACGCGAATGACGGGCTTTATAACCCCACGCGAGTTGACCCGAGTTGACTATAAGCGCGCGGGAATGAATATACGCAATTACGACTCGCCAAGCGCCACAGACAACGCCGGGCTCAGAGAAGCTCCACGGCAGTGGCGGCGAGATAGGAGACCTTTTTATGAACCAGGATACGACGCATAGGGCGGTAGCCATCGTCGGCCTTGGGGCAGTGTTGCCCGATGCCATCGATGTGCCGACCTTTTGGCAAAATATCTCCGACGGGCGCTACAGCATCAGCGATGTGCCCGAGGGGCGTTGGAATCCCGAACTGTACTACGATCCCGATCCCAAGGCGGTCGACAAGACCTATTCGAGAATCGGCGGTTGGGTGCGTGAATGGGAGTGGGAGCCACTCAAATGGAAGCTACCGATTCCGCCCAAAGTGACTTCGGCGCTCGATCGCACGCAAATATGGGCGATTTCGGCAGTTCGGCAAGCGCTCGATGACTTTGGTCATTCTGGACGCGCGCTCGACCCGGAACGCACTGCGGTCATCCTAGGCAACGCCATGGCGGGCGATCGGCACTACATAACCTCGCTGCGGGTGCTGTTCCCCGAATTTGCCGAGGAGCTGGCAAACGCCCCCAGTTTTAGTACCTTGCCGCAAAATCTGCGCAAAGCGATTATCGAGGAAACAACTGCCGGGGTGCGCAAGCGCCTGCCGCCCATTACCGAAGACACCATGCCGGGCGAGTTGGCCAACGTCATCGCCGGTCGCGTGGCATCGCTCTTCAATTTGCGCGGCCCCAACTATGTGTGTGATGCCGCCTGCGCGTCGGCCATGGCGGCAATAACGGCGGCCATGGAGGGGCTGGACGAGCACGACTACGATGCGGTGATTACCGGCGGCATCGACGGCAATATGAGTGCCTCGACCTTCACCAAGTTTTGCAAAATCGGCGCACTGTCGGCGACGGGCACCCGGCCCTATGCCGAGGGTGCCGACGGCTTTGTCATGGGTGAGGGGGCCGGGGTGTTCGTCCTCAAGCGTCTGGCCGATGCGGAGCGCGACGGCGACCGCATTTACGCGGTCATTCGCGCAACGGGCGGCTCGTCCGACGGCAAGGGCAAAGGCATTACCGCGCCCAACCCCATCGGTCAACGACTGGCCATTGAGCGCGCATGGCAGAACGCCGGGGTATCACCGGCTACAGCCACCATGATCGAGGGCCATGGTACCTCGACTCGGGTGGGTGATGTGGTGGAGGCCCAGAGTATCTGCGACGTTCTCGAGCCTTTCGACCTTCCTCGCGGCCAGATCGCGTTGGGATCGGTCAAGTCAAATATCGGCCATCTCAAAGGAGCGGCCGGGGCTGCCGGCGTGCTCAAGGCCACCCTGGCCTTGCACAACAAGATGCTTCCGCCCAGCTTGGGCTGTGACCGGCCCAACCCCAAAATTCCCTTTGCCCAGTCTCCGCTGGCCGTCAATGGCGAATTGCGGCCGTGGAGCCGCAAGGTGGACGGTATCCGTCGGGCGGGCGTGAGTGCCTTTGGCTTTGGCGGCACCAACTTTCATGTGGTGCTCGAAGAGTACATTCCCGGTCGTATCGCCAGCGAAGGCCAAAGCAAAGTGGCCATTCACCGTCATGGACCGAGCCGCGCCCATACCCGCAGTTCTGGCGGTGGCAATGGTCTCGGGACCGTTGGCAAATCGGCGACGGCGACGCCCGCTGCGGCAATTCATGCTGTTGCTCCTGAAGGAGACCGGCTCAAGACGCCGCTGCGCGGAGCACTCCTGGTCGGCGCGGATAGTACGGACGAGCTCACCGCGAAGTTGCGCCGCATAGGCAAGGACGCCAGCGCTGGCAAGGCGCCCGCACCGGCGGCCCCCGATGAGGGCGATTTGCACGCTCACGTGCGCGTGAGCGTCGACTACGGCAATGCTGCCGAGTTGGCGAAAAAACTCGAGCAGGCGCAAAAGGCTTTGGCCGCCGACAACGCCGGCATGTGGAAAATGCTGCGGGCCCAAGGTATCTTCTTTGGCCGCGGTGCGCCGTCTAAGTTGGCGTTTTTGTACACCGGTCAGGGGTCGCAGTACATCAATATGCTGGCCGAGCTGCGTCGGCGCGAAGCCATTGTCGCCGATGTCTTCAACGAGGCCGACAACGTGATGATGCCGCTTTTGGACGGCAAGCGCCTCAGCGATTTTATCTTTGCCGATGTCGACAGCGAAGCCGCGACTAAGGCCGCAGAGAACGCCCTCAAGCAGACAGAGATCACCCAACCGGCAGTGCTTACGGTCGATCAAGCGCTCACTCGATTGATGGCCGCGTACGGGGTTCATCCCGATATGGTCATGGGCCATAGTTTGGGCGAGTACGGCGCGCTGGTGACCGCTGGCGTCATGTCGTTTGCCGATGCGCTGCGCGCTGTGAGTGCGCGCGGCAAGGAAATGGCGGGAGTCTCCATTGCCGATAATGGGGCCATGTTGGCTGTATTTGCCCCATTGCGCCAAATCGAGAGTACCCTGAAAGAAATCGACGGCTACGTGGTCATCGCCAACGTCAACAGCACCAAGCAAGCGGTGGTCGGTGGGGCCACGGATGCCGTGCGAGCCGCCGCGCAGCGCATTGCCGATATGGGCGTGCGCGCGGTGCCGCTGCCGGTGAGCCATGCCTTTCACACCAAAATCGTGGCGCCGGCCAGCGAACCGCTCATGCGAGTGTTGCAGGGGATCGAGATCCACGAGCCCAAGTTGCCCTTGGTGGCCAATGTTCACGGCGGATTCTATCCTCGTGGCCCCCGGGCTGCGGCCGAGATCGTCGAGATTTTGGGCAAGCAGGTGGCCTCGCCAGTGCAATTTGTCAAAGGGCTGCAAACGCTCTACGACGCGGGCATTCGAGTGTTTGCCGAATTGGGTCCGCGCAAAGCATTGGCCGGTATGGCCGACGACGTCCTGGGTGACCGTCCCGGCGTTGTCACGTTATTTAGCAATCATCCCAAGGTCGGTGATATGTCTTCCTTCAATCACGCGCTATGCGGTATGTATGCCGCGGGTTTGGGCAAAGGTGTCCATGAGCGGCAGAGTGCCGCGCCCCGTGTCGATCACGCCGCGACGGGCAAGGCCAGTACCGAAGCTGCCGCCCACATGGGAGGCCAGCAAATAAGCCGAGAGGCACCTCAGATAGCGGCGGCGGCGGCGGCGTTACCGCCGGTGACCCGACCTCCACAGCCCGCGCCAATGACGGGTACGAGCGCGATCGGCGCCGGAACGCCCAGTGGCGACACCTATGGCGAGCTCGGTCGTGTATTCGCCGAATTTCTCGAACGCGGCATGGCCATATATCGCGGTCATGGCGGCGGCGGCTTTGCCGCCACGCGGACGGCGGAAGTGCCCGTTGTCGTCAGCGGCGTCGGCCTCGGGCTGCCCGGGGCGACGCAGATGTTTGCCGACGACAATGTCGAGCGTATCTTAAACGGCGATCGCTTTATCGATGCGGTCCCGATACGAGTGCGCGAATCCATGGCGGCCAAGCACATTACCCGCCTGGTCAAGAGCAGCACTGGGACTCCGCGCTTTGAAGCCATCGATAGTGCGGCCGATACCCTCAAGCTCGCTGGCCGCCCCGGTCAGTTTGATCTAGTCGAGGAGTTCGGTGTTGCTGCCGATCGGGCTTCATCGCTCGATATCACCAGTAAAATGGCGATCGCGTCCGGCCTTGAGGCCCTCCGCGATGCCGGTATTCCCCTGGTTATGCGCTACAAGACCACGACGCGCGGCACCAAGTTGCCCGAGCGCTGGATGTTGCCCGATGCACTGCGCGACGATACCGGGGTGATCTTTGGCTCGGCGTTTCCCAGCTACGACAATCTGGCCGCCGATATGGCACACTTCTATACCGATCGCGGCCGTCGCGAGCGCGTTGCCGAGCTGCAGAGCCTGCGCGCTCGGATTACCGACCCCGGTCTGGCGCGTGAATTCGATCGGCGTATTCGTGCCCTTGAGGGGGAAATCGAGCGAGCTCCGTACGCGCTCGACCGCCATTACTTGTTCAAAATGCTGTCGATGGGTCACTCGCAGCTGGCCGAATTCATCGGTGCCCGTGGCCCCAACACCCAGATCAATGCGGCATGTGCCAGCGGCACTCAAGCTGTGGCGTTGGCGCAAGATTGGATTCGTGCTGGTCGGTGCCGGCGTGTGGTTATTGTAACCGCCGACGCGGTCACCACGGACAATCTCCTCGAATGGATCGGCTCGGGCTTTCTGGCGAGCGGTGCTGCGGCGACCGACGAGTTGGTCGAAGAAGCAGCGTTGCCGTTCGATCGCCGTCGTCACGGTCTGATTTTGGGGATGGGGGCGGCTTCGATGGTGGTGGAATCTGCGGATGCGGTCGAAGAGCGGGCGCTCAGCCCCATCTGCGAAGTGATGGGAACGGTGACTGCGAACTCGGCCTTCCACGGCAGCAGGCTCGACGTCCAGCATATTTGCCAAGTCATGGAAAAGCTGGTTGCCGATGTCGAAGCTCGCTATGGCATCTCGCGGGCCGAGATCGCGCGCGAAGCGGTCTTTATGTCGCACGAGACCTATACTCCGGCGCGCGGCGGCAGTGCCCAGTCGGAGATTTTTGCCCTGCGCCATGTCTTTGGCGACGATGCCGAGAAAATCGTGATCGCCAATACCAAGGGCTATACCGGCCACGCGATGGGGGCCGGGATCGAAGACGGCGTGGTGATGAAAATCCTCGAGACCGGTGTGGTGCCTCCGGTGGCCAACTTCCGCGAAGTCGATCCAGAACTCGGCCATCTCAACTTATCGCAGGGCGGCGGCTATCCCGTGCGCTATGCCCTGCGATTGGGGGCGGGATTTGGTTCGCAGATCAGCCTTGCGCTGTTGCGGTGGGTGCCCACGGCGAGTGGGGTTCGGCCCATGGCGCACGAACTCGGTTATGACTATCGCGTTCGTGATGCCGCGGTATGGCAACATTGGCTGCAGGCCGTGAGCGGCCACGATGTGGCCGAACTCGAAGTGGTCAAGCGCACGCTGCGCATCAAGGACCAGGGGCCGCCAGCGCGTCTGTCTACTCTACCGGCGTCGTTGCCGGCGACGGTACCGGCGACGCTACCGGCTATGGGAGCAGCGGCGACGCCGCGTACGCCCGCGCCGGTCGTTCCGCCCGTGCATGCGCCTCCGCCCGCGCCTCTGCCCTCGCAGGGGTCGGGGTCTTCCGAGTATGGGCCTGCGTCTGACGAGGGCACGGTGCCCGCGCCAGTTTCGGCGCCCACAGGCGATGTCACCGAGCCGGCCGTCGACGCGGCTCAGGACGGTCAAACGCAGCCGGCGCTGGATCCGGTGGCGACCAAGGTGCTGGAGATTGTGAGCCAGCAGACCGGTTATCCGCCAGACATGTTGGATGTAGAACTGGATCTGGAAGCGGATCTGGGCATAGATACGGTCAAGCAGGCGGAGACATTTGCCGCCGTGCGCGAAGCGTATGACATAGAGCGTGACGAAAACCTGCAGCTCAAGGCGTTCCCGACCCTCAAACACGTGATCGGTTGGGTGCTGAGCAAGCGTCCCGAGTTGGCCGCAGGGCAGGGCCCGAGCGCAGAAGCGGCGCCGCAAGCGGCAAGTGCGGCAATGTCCGGGTCAGCGGCCGATGATCCGGTAGCGGCCAAAGTGCTGGAGATCGTGAGCCAGCAGACCGGTTATCCGCCAGACATGTTGGATGTAGAACTGGATCTGGAAGCGGATCTGGGC
>JAAUYH010207925.1_pt1 | contig 14086 bp, 14 predicted proteins | sample 7278061 | NCBI WGS metagenome assembly JAAUYH01 (sample SAMN14350203, study PRJNA611818) | marine sediment metagenome | isolation source: surface marine sediment (0.6m) | place: French Polynesia: Moorea | collected 2018-08
CAGGACTAAATCGCAGTGTTAATACACAAATTGGCCCAGAAACCATACCTATGCTGAGTCAGTTAATGGACCAAATTATTGACGCTGGCGCACAGCAATGGCAGATTCAGTTGACAGTGGCCATGGGAAATGCTGTTGATAATGACCATATCATTTTACAACCATACCAGCTTCTTGAACTTATGCCTCTGTTAGCTCGGCTCTTCGATGAAGCCTTTGAGAGAGGACTAACTATGGTTCCGGGAAACAATATTGGTTACTTTGGACCTTACGAGCATAAATTTCGTAGTATAGGGAATTCTACGTCTCATTATAACGGCTGTACTGCTGGTCAAACGGCTATTGGTTTGGAAGCTGACGGTACAGTTAAAGGATGTCCATCGCTTCCAACTGTAGGATATGCAGGAGGTAATATCAGAGACTTATCCCTTGAAGATATTTGGAACACGAGTGAAGAAATTCACTTTGGAAGACTCAGATCCATAGATGACTTATGGGGATTTTGCCGGACTTGCTACTACGCTGACATTTGCCGGGGGGGCTGTACTTGGACTTCCCATTCACTTCTGGGTAAACCGGGAAATAATCCCTATTGCCATTATCGGGTTTTAGAGCTAGAGAAACGGGGGCTGCGGGAAAAAATTCGCAAGGTCAAAAATGCGGCTCAAAGTCCGTTTGCTGTGGGTGAATTTGAACTGATACAAGAACCAATCCCAGGACGCGCAACAAGTTCTGAATCTGACTGGGAAAAAATGCCAAGACAAAGAGTTGCTCAACCTGCAATAAATTCTTCAGAGCTAGCAACAACCGGAGATGATAACCATCAAGAGGGGAGAGTACCGCCGAAACTGGAAATGTGCAGGAACTGCAATCAGTTTATTTGGGGGTATGAAGAGATTTGCCCGCACTGCCAGGCAGATGTAAAAGAAGCAAATGCAAGATACGAGGAAGATAAGAAGCGTTGGGAGTATCTCATGCAAAAAATTGAGGCAATAATTACGAAGAACCCATTATCAACAACAGATAAAGTAGGACATTAAGATATTTCAAGCCCGGGAAGTGAAGATAGGCTACTGGTAAGTTATAAAAATACTCGTTGAAAACCCTTGAGTCTGAGTCTCGAAGCTTGGCGTAGAGATTCACACCGTGCTTTAGACAAGGGATGAAAACGGTTTGAGGTGTTTACACCTCAGTCAGATTTTATGGTAAAATTAGGCCTAACAGGAATGGTAGCCAACCTGTATAAAAACCTAAGTGCCTAACGGCAATCTGTACCTTGGCAATTGAAGATATAGGGTTCTATTCCATAGTTCTAGTTTCTGCCCAGGGATAGGTAAAATCTTCATGGGAACTAAACGACACAGAATGAATTTAAGCAAAACAAATTTTGGAGTAATCCAACTACCGAGGGGCACTCGGAAAGTCAACGCTTGAGGAGAGAACCACCTCTGGAGAACGATTTCGCAAGGGGTCTAATCTAAGTGGGCTCGTTGAACCAAGAATCCCCGTGTCTTTAGACCGGGGAGTGTCAACTGTAGAATAAAAGTAGCAGTACAAATTCTCCCTAATTAAAAAATTAAAATGTTTTAAATGCTACAGGCTTCTTCTCTACCTATTACCCTAGATGAATTTCTGAAACTGCCAGAGACAGAACCTCCCAGTGAGTACATTAATGGATGTATCACTCAAAAACCTATGCCACAAGGAGAACATAGCGCACTCCAGACAGAGTTAGCACCTGCTATTAATTTGATTGTCAAACCCAAACAAATTGCTAGGGCTTTTTCAGAACTTCGCTGTACCTTTGGTGGGCGTTCGATTATACCTGATATTTCCGTGTTTTTATGGAGCAGGATTCCCCGTCAAGAAAATGGTGGGATTGCTAATGTATTCTCACTCGCTCCAGATTGGACAATTGAAATTCTATCCCCAGACCAAAGTCAAACCAAGGTTATTAAGAACATTCTACATTGCCTCAATCATGGTACTCAGATGGGATGGTTGATCGATCCAGCAGAAAAATCTGTCTTTGTTTACCAACCAGATCGCTCCACTAGATTTTATGATGAACCAGGAATTTGTTTGCCAACACCAGAATTTGCTCAAGATTTTAGTCTGACGATAGAGGGATTATTTAGTTGGTTATTGTGAGGGCGAGGGATTGTGTGAATAACTATATAAATCAAGTATTTCCCTAATTATTATATTGCGATCGCTATTCTCACACTGTGGCATAAAAGTGATACTCCCAAGGGAAGCCACTATATTTTAGAAGTAGTGATAAACTCAGCAGTGACTGATATCAATTAAAAAAAGAATGGGATAGATAGAAACATGAAAAATTTATCCGTGTTTATTTCACAATCTAAAATATAAAATCTAAAATCCAAAATAGTATGAGTTCATGCAAGTGATGGCTGTACAAACGAAAGCTCAAGTTCTGTCTCTCCTCCAAGAAAAGCAACAGGATCTACAAAGTTTTGGTGTGAGCCGTTGTGGAGTTTTTGGTTCATTCGTGCGTGATACTGAGATCCATGATCAAAGCGATGTGGATATTTTGGTCGCTTTTGAACCAGACCAAAAAACGTTTGATAACTTCATTCACCTATCATTTTTTCTAGAAGACCTCTTTGGCAGAACCGTTGACCTTATCACCATTGAATCATTAAGCCCTTACATTGGCCCACATATTCTCAATGAGGTGGAATATGTCTCCGTCAGCTCGTGAGTATTTGCAGCACATACTCGATGAAACGACTTACATCATGACAAATTCTGTTGGTTTGGAAAAAGCAGTATTTGTACAAGATGAAACACTCAAGCGAGCTTATGTTCGGAGTATTGAAGTTATTGGTGAAGCGGTTAAACAACTCCCTAATATCATGTCCGGTTAAACAGTTGTCATTACGAACGCAGCGATAGCGGAGTGAAGTAATCCCAAAATATTGCGTTCGCGAAGCGTGTCCGAAGGACATATGCGTCGTTCCACTTCGTTCCACTCGCAATGACATATCGTAACCAATTTAGCGGACATGATATAATTCGTTACGCCAAAAATATAATGCGATTGAATGGCGAGCTATGGCTGGAATGGGCGATCGATTAATACACAATTACTTTGGCATCGACTATGACATTGTTTGGGATGTTGTGACTAACAAAATACCTGTACTAGATGCAGAAGTTAGGGTAATTCTTGAGCAGGAGTATCCATAGTACTAGAGAATTTCTCAAATAGTTGTAAAAACTCATTTGAGGTAGGTTGTCCTTCATAATTCAACATTTCTTCACTGCATTTTATCCAAGGTTGAGCACTGCGAGTCCATAAATTACCCACAGGTTTCAACCAACTAGTATCATCTAATGTTCCAGGCTTGATGTTAGTGATATTGGGATTGCGAGTAGGATTATGAAATAATCGCGTCCCACAATCGCTACAGAAGAAACAAATTACTTCACGCCCATTTTCAGACATTCGACTCCATTGTTTCGGTTCCCCTTTAAGAATAACTAAAGCCTTACGGGAAACTGGCATTGACATTCCAAAAGCACTAGCCGATTGTCGTTGACATTCTCTACAATGACATACATAAATGGCAAAGGGTTCAGCTTGAATTTCATATCTAATTCTTCCGCACTGACATCCCCCACCGTATGGAATCTTCATAGCTGTAACCATAGTAATCACTAACGCAACTTTAATTTAAGTGCTTGCAAATTTTCCTATTGCTAGGAGTTTAATACTTTCTAAATAAGAATGATACAAGTCTTGGTGGTTTATTTTTATCTTGCTCATGCCACCACTCCTGAAAGTCTTCAAGGATGAAGTTGTGATTTTTTCCTATGTTAAAAAAATCTGATATATGATGCACAAATGCTTTGATTTCAACAATATCTTGATTTATTTGAAAATTAGCTTTTGCCCCTTGATATTGTCTAAATGGGTGTAGCTCAGAGATGAATAACTGTCCTCCTTTTATTAATACGCGAGATGCTTCTGAAAATATAAATGACAGGTCTTCTATGTGTTCTAAAACAAGGTTGCAAGTTACCAAATCGGCTGATTCATCACTATAAATCCATCCCTTTGTTATATCCCCTATAGAAAATATCACATTGCCTGAATTCACTTTCTTTTTAGCTCTTTCAATCATGGGCGTTGAAAAATCGATGGCATGAACTTGTTCAGCAATTTGTGAAAGCAGAACAGTATTTTTACCTGTACCACAGCCAATCTCAATAACTGATTTATACCTCCAACTAATCAAAATTTCCCTAGTGACTGCTCGATCTAAATCCCGTGTAAAATTTTCATCAGAATCATATGTCTGTGACCAATTATCGTATGCTGCTTGAATACTCATATTCACTCGAAGAATAATGAATTCTCATTTTGGCATTGCTGAATCCAGGTATGAATTGCTCTCAAAGATTCAGAGAGTAAGAATTGTAAATACCTTATTTTTCAATTTCATACTTTTAAGTCAGCAACGCCAAAAGTTTAATTTATTATGGTAAACCGTACTCAGTATTTTGCATTAATTAAATCTTATAATTTCCTCAGAACGAGCACGGGAATATTTAACTTTTGCAATCAAGTTAGATTGTGCATCCTCTAAGGAAATTAAACCTGACTTATTAGTTAATTGCATCCCCTTTGGATGAGTGCGAGTAACATAAAAACGTTTGACTTCATTGGCTGCGATAGTTCCCTTCAAAGGTTGAGGACGCTCTAATTTGTCTAGTAATTGCCAACCTGTTAAATCAATGGCTTGATTCGTATTATTTTGCAGCTCTACCCATTCATCCCCATCATCTACACCTCTGGGATTAGGTAAGGCAGAGGAAATTACTACTACACCATCATTTTTCAAATTAACTTCTATGGGATTGACTACGGGAGGTGTTGTTTCTGGCTCATCTATTTGCGGTTTTTCTCTCCTATCTAACTCTTCTAGTCCCAGAAAAATAGGAAAGAAAGAACGAATTAGATCCCCTCGGGAGCCATTTGGGTTAGTATTGCGGTAGATTACCAAATCATAAGTTGCTCCATTAATGGTTACTCGCCGCTTGTCTTGAATTTTACCATACACACTTTCATAAAAAGCCACAGTTGCGATCGCTATTTCACATTCCGGACTAGGTCCAACAAAAAATCCTCCTTTCTTTTTAAATAGTTGAGCAATTACTTCTCCTCGCATATCGGTCACATTTTGGACTTGTTGTAAGGTGACAACATTGGGGTTTGCAGAACCATCTTCACCTTTGAGGTCATATTTATAACCCAAATAATTGACTCGCTGATTTTTCTCATCTAAATAAAATTTTACCCAGGAATGATAGCCGGAAATTTTACCGAAGTTTTCCCTTCTGTTTCCTGCTTGAAGATTAAATTTCCCTTCACCAACAAAAACATGTTCAAAACCAGAACAATAATCAGTTGACTTTCCTTTGTAATAGTTAGTGTATAACTCAAACCAGATGCGATAGAGCTTCTGCTGAAATTGTTTCTCAGATAAGTTTTCTCCAAATTCCTCATTGATATATTCCCGTGCAATCTGCATGGGTTTAGTCTTAATAATTAAGGATAAGAATTTTTGTTGCTCTGCTGCTTCTTCTTCAGACGTAAATTCTGGATCGACAGAGCGAATGGCATAATTATCTAATAAATTGATGAAACTAACATAAGTTGTACTCTCATCAAATAATTTACTTTCGTTGACACGATGGAATAGAGGATGGGTAGCCAAGTCAATATCTCGTTTTCCACTAGCTTTAACCTGCTCATCTAAGAGAATATCTGCATCTTCGTTGTCCCATCCCCCTTGATTATTGCGAGCACTAACGGAAAATTGATTTTCATCATTTTCCCAAATTTTTTGATAAATTTCCATGTTTGTAGCCCTATAAAATAAAGTGAAGTGTTCATTAAGCACTATCCATCAAATTTGATCAATCCCTGGGAATATTCATAAAATTTGACAACCCAAATTTTAACTAAATTGGAATAAGTCCACCACCGAAGGGAATACTGTTTCAGTGACGGACTTATAGGAATGACGAATAGTTATTAGTTAGCGATCGCCAAGCTGTTATAAGGGATAATACTTGTTTGTAAGTCTTAGATTATACTGCTGAGGGTTGAAAGCTTTCAAGTTTGCGCTGTGGGAGTTTTGCCATTGATAATTTCATCACAGCTTCTTGATTATCATTTTCCAAAATAATTCTTGCCTGAATGCGTGATAATAAAGTTTTCCACTGAATATTGCTTAACTCTCCAATTAAGGAAATTTCTAACTCCTCAGTCATATCTAAATCTGATTCCATAAGTAGATTCATAGCGACACTGGATAAAAACATTTCCGCGTCTTCCACAGCAATATTACTGGTATCAATTAGTAAAGTAGTTTTTTGGCTATCAGGATAAGTCGCCAGAGTTTTAATTACTGCTTGCAACTCTAAACCTATTGATTCTTCTGACTGATTCCAATCAGGGAAAATAATTAGGTTAATATCTCTGAAGCGACAATTTTCATTCAGAGTATTTGTCTGATAATTCTGGAAGAGCTCTTGGAATAAGTTACCAATTTTAGCGGAGTAAGAGCGACTATCTAGGAAACTAGGATTATCCTGCATTTTTTCCTTAATTTCGGCACTCTTTTGTTGACATAATTCTGGATTTTTACCGAGATTTACAGCTAATTGGATGTAAGATTCTTCATTATCAGCAACTAAATCAGAAATACCCAATGACTGTATCATTGCTGCACCCATTGCAGAACGAAAGTTATTTCCTTGTCTTGCAATTACTGGTAGATTAACTTGTAATGGTTCTACTAGGGAAGTTGTTCCAGCAAAAGGATAAGAATCTAGATAGACATCAGCAATTTTAAAGTATTCTTTAACATCTTCTCGATTGGGAACTGGTTGAGGATCTAAAATTATTAATCTATCTGCTGATATTTCATATTTTGAAAATACTTGATTCAGGTTATTTTCAAAATTTTTCTTGGGATAAGCATTTGACCAATTTGGACCAAATGGTAACAATATCAAAACTGAATTTGGTACTTCTGCAATTATTTTTGCCCATGTATGGATGAGTTCGGGGACTATTTTGAAGAAGTTGGCACCAGAAATAAAAATGACTGCTTCCTCAGAAATACCTAAATTTTCTCGATTTACTTTAACGGTTGCTTTTTCTGGATCACAACCATAGCTAAAACAATGAGCAGTCCCTTCCAGTTTCACCAACTTTTCTCGATAATGTTCTTGTGCTGTCGGTGATGGATCGGTTAATGTACCAGAGATGTAATAATCCATGTGTCCCATTCCAGTTGTGACCACAGAACCACCACTTGTAACTTGAATTCTGGCTAATCTATGTGTTGCTAAGAGACAGATTTGATTGGTTACTGCTGTCACGTTTGTAGCAATAAATAATATGTCAAGATCGTCAGCGCGAATAGTATTTACTTGTGTAGATAAATCCTTTGGTAGTACCTTAAAAGAGTTTGCACAACTTTGACAATATTGTTCTAGGGGATGACCAGTTGCATTGAGAGAGTATAAAATAACTTCAAAATCTCTACTCAGGTATTCATACACAGGAAGATAGGCAAATGTTTCAGAACCGGGTGTGAAATGTGCTGCTAGGATACCGACACGGATTTTTTTTCTGTTAGCTGGTCTTTCTGGAAACTCATAATCAATTTCACAGCCATGAAGTTTCAGGAAATATTCTATAATTTCTGCACGTTTAATATAGATATCTTTTAAATTCTTTTCATTGAAATATATGGGGATAAAGTTAGCTGTTTGGAAAAAGGAATTAGCTATTTTTTCACTTGAAGTGGAGTTTAAATTATTGAATATATGTTCGTATAAATTATGAATACATTTTTCTATATATTCATAGTATTGCTCTGCTTCTCCTAATAAATTAAAACCTTCTTTAGAAGATAGTAACAACTGTACATATTCAGACAATAAATCTTCAGGTATATCTAAGAAGTTGACAGATAATAATTGTAATTGATTATCATTCCAGTACAGATGTCTAAATAAAGATTTCAAACGAGATATTTCTGCACTTTTAGATAATATTTCACTCCTATATTGTTGTAATACTTCAATATTTGCAATATCTATATTTTGAGTTAATTTAAATAATTCAGGTAAGCCAAAATTGTATTCTTCTTTAGAAACATTTAGTATTTGTTCATTTTGTAATAAATTGAAAAGTTTCTCCGCCCCAATACCTTTCATATAATTTGCGTTATGTTTCAAATAGAGAAAAGCTTTTTCTAATTCATATTCAATTAAACTGCTAAAACCTGGTTTTATTATTTGATCGGCAAATGCCTCTTTGAATATTTCTATCTTAAAATCATTAAAAATATTTTTATACATTTGAGAAAGCTCAAATGTTGCTCTTAGTGCATTAGAGCCACTACTGAGGTTAGCATTATGACTTCTAATCCTATATTTTATAAGCTTTTCTGGTAAAATATGTAAGTCATACTTTGTTAGTAGTTTTATCCACATTTCAAAGTCTTGTATCTGAATAGATGCTAAGTTGTATAAACCAGCTTCTACAAGTAATTCTTTATAGAAAAAACCAGTAATACCATTAATATAGTTACCATTAAAAAAGAAATATTTAAGTATTTCTGATCGTGTTCTATTAGGATGGTTAAACAAATTTTCTGCAAAATGTTTTTGAGTTATTATGTCACTGTTATCATCAATGAAATCCACCCAAGAAAAAGTTATTTTATGATTAGTACTAGATAAATATTTATATTGTCTCTCTAACCTGTTTGGATAACAAACATCATCACCAGACATTAAAGCTATATATTTGCCTCTCGTAGCTAAAATTGCATTATTTACTGCGGTACTTGGTCCTTGATTTTTTTGACTAAGGTAAATAATCCTTTGATCTTGAAAGTCTCTAATGATTTTATCAGTTTGATCGGTAGAACCATCATTAACAATAATAAATTCAAAATCTTTAAAGGTTTGGTTAAGAACACTTTCTATGGCTTCGCGTATATATTTCTCATGATTATAGGTAGTCATAACTACGCTGATTAAAGGATTAGGTAGTGCCATGTTTAAATACCTCTAATTAAAACTTCAACAATTTTTTGCAATTCTATTTGAGAAAGATGAGGATAAATGGGTAAGCTCAATACTCTATTAGATATTTCTTCTGTAATAGGGTAATGACCTGATTCCCAACATTTTTCTGCTTTTGCATTGTATGCATTTGATAAATGAGGTGGAATTGGATAGTGAACTAAACTACCAATTCCAAACATATCTAAATGACTTTTTAACCTATTTCTTTGGAAATTACTTACTACAAATAAATGCCATACAGATTCAGCCCATTCAGGTATGTAGGGTAATTTTAAATCTGTAGTTTCTGATAATCGTTCTAAATAGAATTGAGCTACCTGTTTACGTCGCTCATTCCATTCATCTAACTTAGCAAGCTTAACTCTTAAGAAAGCGGCTTGTAACTCATCCAATCGTGAATTAAATCCTTTGACTTCATTCTCGTACTTAACGCGAGAGCCATAGTTATGAAGTAGACAAATTTTATCAGCTAAGTTCGCATCGCTAGTAGTTACTGCTCCGCCATCACCAAAAGCTCCTAAATTTTTACCAGGATAAAAACTAAACCCTGCTGCATCTCCTAAACTACCAACTCGATGACCTTTATAACGCGCCCCATGAGCTTGAGCAGCATCTTCAATGACTCTAATATTATGTCTACGAGCAATTTCATTAATCGAATCCATATCCGCCGGTTGACCATAGAGATGAACTGCTATGATTGCTTTTGTTCTAGGGGTAATAGCAACTTCTATTTTGTCAGGGTCAATATTGTAAGTATTAATATCTGGTTCAACTGGTATTGGTATTGCTCCCGCGTAAGAAACTGCTAACCAAGTTGCGATGTAAGTATTAGCTGGAACAATTACTTCATCACCTGAGCCAATCTCCATTGCTCGCAAAATTAAATGCAAGCTTTCTAAACCATTACCGACTCCAACACAATATTTAGTTTCGCAATAAGCAGCAAACTCTTCTTCAAAAACTTCTACTTCCCGACCAAGAATATACCAGCCAGACTCCATGACACGCTGATAAGCTGCATCGATTTCTTCTTTTAATTCTAAATAAGGAGCTTTTAAATCAAGAAACGGAACTTCCATTGTCTTTCTTTTTTACAGCCTCGATAAATTCTTCATGGTTTCTATAGTAGTCAGATTCTTCATAGTAGGTGGATGCTAAAACCATACATACCGAACCTGATGAAAAATTGTCTAATTCACGCCATACCATAGAGCTAATATACAGTCCATAGTAAGAACGATTGAGATGAAAACGCCATTTGCCAAATCCATCATCTAAAACAATATCAAAACTGCCGGACATAGCAATTATTAATTGCTGCAATTCTTTGTGAGCATGTCCACCTCTATCTGCTCCTCCAGGAACATCATAGAGATAATAAACTCTCTTAATATCGAAGGGTACATGTTTATCACCTTCTATAAATGTTAAATTTCCTCGTGGATCTTGCACTCTTGGTAGATGAATAATACGGCACTTTTCAATACTCACTTAATAACCTCATATATCTCAGAAAAATATGAACTATTAGTAATCATTTTTTAACTGCAATTCATAAAATTCATGTACTACTCCTCCTCCTCCAAATTCTGTTTTGAATTGATAAAGACCTCCGTTCAAATATTGCCCTTCACTTTCAGTGCTAATTCCAAAACTGAAATAATGTGCTTTTTCACTTTTTGCTTTCTCAATGCAATGCTCAAAAACTGCATCTAAAGCACCTACTTTATAGCCAATGACACTTGAAGCAATGTACTGAGCATGAAAGACTGTGGGACTAATAAATAGGACAACACCAGCAATGACTTCAGAATTGAGCAAGCCAACAGTAAATTTAATATTCTGTGGAAATAGAGAATGAAGGTAAAGAATTTCCTTGACAGAGTGAACTGGTCGAGTACCGTGTTTTCGATTGAGGTTCTCTTCAAGTACAAGCCAGAGATTTTTAGCAAAGTCAGTTCCTTCTTTAACTTCTAATCCTTGTTTTTGAGCCTTCTTCAGCCCTCTCTTACGGCGCTGACTTGTTTGAAGTCGATTAGTGAGGTCAATAACACAGGAAAGGTCACAGCGATAGCGCATTGCACCGAGTCGAAACAAAGCATAAATATCATCACTAGCGGGTGATTGATGATAAACATACGGAATTGCTTTATACCGGAGTTTTTCAAATCCTTGAGTCGCGTAGTAACTTCTTGCAATTTCAAATGCTTCAAGCATTGTCTCTCCATAAAGGCGACCCCCGTGCAAAATTCCGCCATAGGTTATTCCTGGATGACTAACGACGCATTTTCCATCTTTTGGGTCAACAGCTGCAAGAAACAAACCCAACAATCGGTTTTTTTCATCTTTAATCAGTAACGATATATCCTGGAATCTTTCGGCATGGTAAGACAAATAGCGGCGGCTATGAAGAAAATTAGCCATGGGAATCTCCGCAATAAATTTGTCCCATAGTTCAGCATCACCTTCTGTATAAGGAAAAACTTGCAAATAATGTTTACCAGCTACGCACTGTCCAGATATTTCCGCTATCATTTCACTTTCAATCCTGTAGTACTGCAACGCCAAAGCCTGTCTCACCGTAGTTGTTGCCGTTGTAGAACATATAAGTGCCGTATTTTGTTTTTTGAATACAAGTAAAGCAAATCATTTGTGAGTCCCAACCACTTTCTGATACATCAATACCCACTTCCTCGTCTTTTCTTATCCAATTCAATCCGTCGGTTGATTCGGCATAACCTATTCGATAACCTTTACTGAAAGTGCGTATGGAATACCACATCTTGTAAAGACCATTTTCTTTAATCACAAAGGGTCTACCAAATCCATACTCATCTTCATTATTGATATCCAAGCAAACTAAGCCTTGTTTATCCCAACTAACACCATCATCTGATTCCATATAGCGCATATTATATGTAGGAACTTGCTTACCATTGACATCAATCCAGTTATTACAAGCTAAAGACCAAATTTTCCATTTGTCATCATCTTGCAAAACATAAGCCCCACTTCGCAAAAAAAGTTCTTGGTCACTTCGATCTAGTATTGGGACTTTTGAATATCTATTGAAGCTCTCTCCATCATTGTTACTGATGGCAAGACCAGTAAAAAGGAAATAACGAATTTTGACACCAAGCTGCCAGCCCATATAATACATATGTAGCCTACCAGCATGTTCTAAAATGCAGATTGGTGTTACACCATTGTCATCAAAAGTGCCAGGTTTACCAATATCTAGTACAGGTTTTTCCGAAACCCTTAATATTTTTAGTGGGTTGCTGGCTTTAACATCAACAAACCCAATCCTTCCAATTTGATCTCGATCCCGAAACGCAACATAAACTCTAATACGCTCTTCATCTAACATAATAGTAGTCGGGACATAAGCATAAGAAAAAGCCCAATCCTGCTCACTATTTGCTACATATACTAAGCCAAGTTTTTTCCAGATCACCTTTTACTCCTTGACTTTAAAAAATTTGAGAGTACTAACCTTTGCAGGTTCGGTCTTTACCGAACCATATAGTGTTCCCTCTGGGACATCTTTGGTAATGGTAATACCAGGACCAATCCAACAATCTTTGCCAAGTTTTACATTATTACTGATAGTAGAATTTACTCCTAAAAAATTATTTTTACCTACTTCTACGAAACCAGAAATTACTACATGGGAAGAGATAAAACAGTTATCTTCTATAATAGATTGATGACCGATGTGATTTCCACTCCAAAGAATCACATTATTTCCTATTTTGACTTTGTATTGAATCACATTATTTTCAAATATAAAACAGTTCTCACCTATTTCTGCATTTCTCCAAACAAAAGCTTTGGAACTAACATATGAAGCGACTGTAAAACCTTTTTTTTTAGCTTTTTGATAAAGAGATGTTCTTAGTCTATTAACTTGAGTATAGGAAATTGCCACAAACACTTCATACTGTTCTGGATTATATTTTTTTTCTAAATCTTCAAAAGGAACAACTGGTAATCCAAATAAATTATCCTTAGTTAAATAGTTATTCTCTACGCTAAATGCTACAACTTGATAAGGGGAATCATAACTAAAATATTCGTAGGCTATCTCAGCAGTTTCACCATCTCCTACTATGATGAGTTCATGTTCTTTTTTCATTCATAACCTCACAGTTTTCTAATCAAAAATATTCCTAATTTTCTAACTCTATTTAGAAATGATCCCTCTTACTCTCTCCCTTTCCCCACTCCCTTCTTCAACCGCTCCAAAGCAATCTTGTAATCTTCCCTCTCAGGCTGCAACTCCACCAACTTTTCCAGAGGAGCGATCGCACTTTTTTCATCTTTGAGAGCTAACCGCAAACGTACCAACCCTTCCAAAGCGGTTTTATTCTCTGGCTCTCTTTGCAAAACTAACTCAAAGCCTTTCGCCTGCTTTTTTAAAGAAGATTCCACAGATACAGCTTGTGACTGTGATGATGTATCATTCTCAATGGCATTTTTAATTGCCGGAACTGCTGCAAATACCATAGAACTGGAAAAACTAACCAGTGATACCAAACCCACAATTTTTTTAATTCGCTGCGATCGCTTTTGGCGAGCCATCATATACTCTTTATCAGTACTAGTCATCTCTCACCCCTAAAAGCTCTTTGTTTAAGAGGATACCCATTAATCCCTTGAAACTATCACCAAAAGATATTTTTTTTACTAAGATTTTTTATTTGTACGCATAAAAACCAGATGTGATGACTAATTAAGTGTATTTTTTCCAGAACCAAACAAAGTTATATGTGCTACTCATCAATCAAGTAATGACAGTATTAATATAGTCAATGGCATACTTGAGGAACATTAAGGAGTAATATCATGTCCGGTTAAATACTTATCATTAGGGCTGCAAGGGGGCAGGGAGCAGGGAGCAGGGGGAGAAAGAGTTTGGGTGATTTTTGCATGG
>JAAUYH010132905.1_pt1 | contig 14085 bp, 12 predicted proteins | sample 7278061 | NCBI WGS metagenome assembly JAAUYH01 (sample SAMN14350203, study PRJNA611818) | marine sediment metagenome | isolation source: surface marine sediment (0.6m) | place: French Polynesia: Moorea | collected 2018-08
ATCGATACTAAGTTTATCGTGGCATTTGAAGGTAATAACGATATTATCGCTAGTGCAGAACAAGGGCAGGGAGGCAATATTGACATTACCGCCGAATCACTATTCGGTATTAAAGCCAGTACCTTAAATCCTTCTACCAACGATATTAATGCCAGTTCCGACTTTGGTTTAGATGGCAGTGTTTCAATCGATGTCCCTGATGTTACCTCTCTCCAGGGGGTATCAGAATTATCAACTAACATAGTAGTGCCAGAAGAAACTACGGCTCAAGTTTGCCGTGGGAATAGGCAAGTAGTAGCTAAAAATAGACTAGTCATTAAAGGGAAAGGTGGTGTTCCTGCTGCCCCAGAGATGCCTCTAAACTCAACAAATATTATCATCGCTGGAGAGATTAGCGATAATGATTCTACATCATCTGCCATACCCCAGCCTTTAGAAACCAGCATTGGTAAGATTCAGCCAGCTAGGGGAATTAAAGTTACCAAACAAGGTGGAATTATACTTACAGCTTATCGTACCAATAATCAGGGCGATCGCCTTCCTAACATTGAAACTAGCTGCGGATTAACCAAAAATGAGTCCTGAAACTTGCGATTACGTGACCTGTAGGCTTCGATTCGCCAGATTTTTTAATCAAAATTACCTATAGTTATTGAAGAAGTATTATTGTTGATATTTCGCCGAAAAGTAGCTCCCTGAATTCTTAATCTTAGTAATAAACATTTTGAACTTATTAGTTCAAGAATTACAAAAACCAGCCTTAGTTTCAAGTTAAATCAATGAAACAAAACGTGGGTTGTATTTAAACTTTGACTTGATTCAGGGAGTTCATAAGGTTGGACTAAACTGCTTCTAAATTTTTCTCTCCAGTACGAATTCGTACAACTTGATCTACAGGGTAAACGAAAATCTTACCATCCCCAATTTCCCCTGTACGAGCAGCACCGATAATCTTGTCTACTACCATCTCAACCTGATCATCTTCAATGACGATTTCTAGTTTGAGTTTTTGTAGAAATTCTACAGTATATTCTGAACCTCGATAACGCTCAGTTTGACCTTTTTGGCGACCGAATCCCCTTACTTCGGAGACTGTCATGCCTACCACTCCAGCATTAACCAGAGCTATTTTAACTTCGTCCAATTTAAAAGGTCTGATAATAGCTTCAATTTTTTTCACTTTCTTATCTCCTGTCCTTGCTATAAAAGTTTGACTTTCACTATTTTACGTATATTTATCTATAAAGCTAGTCCTACACTTTATAGATTGTAATTGTTTATTCTGATACCAAGATTAATCGCGACCGCTAAAAGCACTAATTAGCTACTTTGTAATTAATAAAGTAAATTCTTATTAACTTTATTAGTCACTTTGGTTACTTTAAACTTTCTTTATCAAAAATTACCCAACAATACTGTAGACAATTAATTTGTGCATTATTTATTGTAGAAGAGATAGTAATCATCACGGGCATAAACATCCGTACCATTAGCAAAGTTGATTGGTAAACAAAATGGTCACATTTTAATGGTGACTATATTTGGCTCTCACTTCACTAGATGTCTATGTTCATCATCATAATCAATTATTTATAAATAGATTGAGCAAAATTTTAAATTAAACTCATGACTAATTCCAAGGAAATTTCAGATAAAATTATTGCCTTTAAATTGGACATTACACAACTGATAAAATTAAGTTGCCTAACCTTACTAACCATAAGTCCTAGTTTCTTCTCTACTAAAGCGATCGCAAAAAGCTTAAATAGTACAGAAAGTTTTACAGGAAGAGTTAATTACACAGTTACAGGTGGCACACTAAGAAGTAACCCAGATAATATTGATGCTTGCAGCTTAAATGCCACTTCTTCAGCTTCTTTATCTAATCTTCCTTATGGCGCTACTATTAGAAAAGCTTATTTGTATTGGTCAGGATCTGGGATGAATATTGACAATCAAGTTAATTTTGCCGGTTCTTCTTTAACAGCAGATAGAACTTATACTGATTCTTTTTTCCTTTCCGATCCTTATTTAGGAGACAATGACTATTATTTCTTTCAGGGAGTTAAAGATGTAACAGACATAGTGAGTAAAACGAGAAATGGTAGCTATCAATTTAGTGGTTTAACAGTAGATAACGCTTACCCATATTGTGATTTTCAAGGAGTTTTATCTGCTTGGTCTTTGGTTGTTATTTATGAAGACACTACTCTCGCTGATAATAAAAATAATACAATTAAGTTGTACGAAGGCTTAGAAGTTTCTCGAAATGAAACTGTAAACTATACTTTAAGCGGTATTGAAGTTGCCTCTGATCCGATTGCTAAATTTTCCATGTTGGTTTGGGAAGGGGATCAATCTCTAGGTGGAACAACAGAATCTTTCGCCTTTAATGGCAATACTTTGAGTGATAGTTTTAATCCTTTAGAAAATCAATTTAACTCTTCGATCAATACTAATCAAGCAAGTAATATTCATGGTGTTGATTTCGATACTTTTGATGTAACTAGCTATGTTTCTGAAGGAGATCAGTCAATTACTGGTACTATTACTACTGGAGATGATCTTGTACTCCAAGGGGCGGCATTAATGATGGTAACTCGTACTATTACTTTTTTTGCTGATTAAAATATTGTAATTATTATTGTAATTATTGCCGATAAATTTATTTTGAATGGTTTGAGCGATCGCGTTATTAATGCGATCGCTTTTTTGTTTATTAGATTACCAAAATAAATATTAGTAAAAATACGCATATTTCTGATAATTAATATCTTAGCAATTATCTTTATAACAAATTTATATATTATTTTACAAAGATACTATTCCTTAAACTTAAATTTCAGTATTTTCGAGAGTTTACGATATCTATTTATCATTGTTATTCTTGATTCACTAGCCAAGAAAAGCAAGTAATAATCGTAGCAATCCAAATTAATTTAATACCAACATTATTTATTCTGAGATCAAGAAAATTCATATAAATGCTTACATTAATCAATCCAACAAAACTTACTGCCAAGACCCTGATTGGCATTTTCATAGCAGGAAGCCTCGTAACTCAGGTGGGAACTAACAAAGCAGTCGCAGATACCTGTAGAGACAACAACGGTCATGGTGATAATTTGGCTGCTTCGGTAACTTTGTCTTCGGGAGACGTTATTACAGTAACTAAATATGACCCTACTAATCCTGGCAACAAAAGAAACCAACTGAAAAATCTGTTGAAAGATGGTGAGACTAGTGGGAATGGTATGACCATCGCATATAGTAATGGGGCTTTTGAACTATCTCAATCACAAGCAGACTATGTTGTTGACAATATTCCCGATAGAGAAGCAAATTGCGATTCTGCAAGTTCAGCTCCAACCAGTCTGATCCTAACAGGAACTATTAGAGATTTCCAAGTTAGTCACCCTGATTTTGAATATAGAGTTGGAAATGATCGAGGGTTGGTTACTACTGAATTGGGGCCAGATAAAAAACCTGTATACGCTCACGGTAGTGAAGGAACTCGAACAACTAATGGGCCAGATACCTTTAATCAATGGTATCGGGATGTTCCTGGAGTAAATAAAAAGAAAGAATATTCTATTGAATTAACTCTGCAAGATGATGGTACTTATCAATACCGAAATAATCAGTTTTTCCCCATCAATGGTGAGCTTTGGGGTAATTACAGAGACAATAAAAACTACCATTTCACTTACGAATTAAATACTAGATTTACCTATAACGGTGGAGAAGTATTTACCTTCAGTGGAGATGATGATGTCTTTGTTTATATTGATGGCAAGAGAGTTATTGACATTGGTGGAGTACACACTAGCCAAACTGATAGTGTAAGTTTAGATGATCTCGATTTGACCGTTGGCGAAACTTATGACCTAGATTTCTTCTTTGCAGAAAGACACTATAGTCAATCTAACTTTACGATCACAACTAGTATTGAATTAGAAACTGCTGTTGATCCTGATCCTGATCCTGACGGCGATGGTTTTAAAAATGATGTTGATCCAGACCCATATAAGTTCACTTATGCTGACTAGAAGCTTTCACTTTTAGAGTTAAGTAATATCAAAACAGAACCAGGCGATCACATTGATAATGTGATCGCTTTTTTGTTTGTTAAATTAGCAAAATAAATATTAGCAAAAATACAGATATTTCTGGTAATTGATATCTTAGCAATTATCTTCACAACAAATTTATATATTATTTGACAAAGATACTATTCCTTAAACTTAAATTTCAGTATTTTCGAGAGTTTACGATATCTATTTATCATTGTTATTCTTGATTTACTAGCCAAGAAAAGCAATTAATAATCGTAGAAATCCAAATTAAATTAATACAAACATTATTTATTCTGAGATCAAGAAAATTCATATAAATGCTTAAATCAATCAATCCAACAAAACTTACTGCCAAGACTCTTATTGGCATTTTCATCGCAGCAAGCCTAGTAACTCAGGTGGGAACTAATAAAGCAGTCGCAAATACCTGTGAAGATAACAACAACGGTCATGGTGATAATTTGCCTGCTTCAGTAACTTTGCCTTCTGGAGACGTTGTTACAGTAACTAAATTTGACCCTAGTAATCCTGGCAACAAAAGAAACCAACTGAAAAAACTGTTGAAAGATGGTAAAGCTACTGGGAATGGTATGGCCATCGCATATAATAACGGGGATGGGGCTTTTCAACTATCTAACTCACAAGCAGACTATGTTGTTGACAATATTCCCGATATAGAAGGAAATTGCTACTCTACAAGTCTGATCCTCACAGGAACTATTAGAGATTTCCAAGCTAGTCACCCTGATTTTGAATCTGCAATTGGAAATGATCGCGGATTAGTTACTACTGAATTGGGGCCAGATAAAAAACCTGTATACGCTCACGGTAGTGAAGGAACTCGAACAACTAATGGGCCAGATGCCTTTAATCAATGGTATCGGGATGTTCCTGGGGTAAATAAAAATAAAGAACATTCTATTGAATTAACTCTGCAAGATGATGGTACTTATAAATATCAAAATAATCAGTTTTTCCCCATCAATGATGAGCTTTGGGGTAATTACAGAGACAATAAAAACTATCATTTCACTTACGAATTAAATACTAAATTTACCTATAGGGGTGGAGAAGTATTTACCTTCAGTGGAGATGATGATGTCTTTGTTTATATTGATGGCATGAGAGTTATTGACATTGGCGGAGTACACACTAGCCAAACTGATAGTGTGAGCTTAGATGATCTCGGTTTGACTGTTGGCGAAACTTATGATCTAGTTTTTTTCTTTGCAGAAAGACACTACAGCCAATCTAACTTTACGATCACAACTAGTGTTGCATTAGAAACTGCGCCAACTTATGCTGACTAGCAAATTCAACAGTTAAAGTTAAGTAATATCAAAACAGAACCAGGCGATCGCATTAGTTGCGATCGCTTTTTTCATAAATAATTATGGCTACTTAACAAACTGAGGCATAATTTCTGCTGCGGTAAACAAACCAGTGATTCCGCGACGATTCAAAGCCACACCAGCTTTAAGATAACCAAACGCGGGGCCACAGACATTTGCCGCCATGCTAGTTTCATCCCCTAAAGTAAAGGTATGGGTGGAAATTTTACCTTCAAAAGTACGACCTGTAACTTTAACATTGGTGCTGAGAGGCTTTTTGGGGTTACGAGTGTCTACCACCCCGCCAACCGTAACACGATCGCGATCGCAAATACCCGCCAACTCCAGCATAATGTCGTCCGCATGTTCCATATTTTCCAAAGAAATCACCCCATCAGTTTTGTCTAATAACGCGGCAACTTCTTGATCACTCATTGCTCTGGCTTGCTCTACGTCATATCCTGGCATATGAGCAATATCCTCTCTAATGGTGGCACGGTACGCTTCCCAATTAGCAATTCCTACACCAAAGGTAATCTTAACGCTGTGAATCTCAGAGTAACTTTGAGCAGCTACCGCAGCCGCCGCAGTTAATAAACCGGGAGTTGCGCCACAGCCCGTCAAATACGTAATCCCAACTTCTTGTAAAGCAGTCTGCAATCCTAGTAGCTGTTCGACCGCACTGGTTCGTTTCAAAGCATCTACTAATACTCCTTTCCATCCAGACCTAATAAATTGTCTGGCTACATCAGCCATGAAGGTGTTGGGTAAATTAGGTAAAGCTAGAAAATAGCCATCCACCACCGAATCATGCAGCACATCTTGGATACTGTCCCTACTCAAGACCCCACCATGGGCTAAATAGCCTACAGATTGACCTTCGCGGTAGGTAGAAATTGCAGCGTCTAGATTAATTCCATTGGGATCATAAACATACCCCTTATGATCCGCTACTGCTACCAGGTTCATTTCTTGTTTAGCAGCTAAGATTCTTGCTGCCGCTTGCCCCAAACCACCAAAACCCAAAACGCCGACTCTAATCGGATTAGCTGCTCTATTTATAATCATCCTCTGGCTCTAACTTGAATACTTAACAGATTGTATTATCTGAGCTTGCAAGATCGATTAAATTAAAAGTTATCTTTACTTACTAGCCTAATTTTTGATTTTTTTTTAAGGATTGTGTTTTTTTGTTAACAAAACTTTTTTTCGTTACTTTTACCCCTTGACTCAAAAGTTAGTTTGCGGAAAACTTAAAGTATGGGATAGTAGTCAATTCATCTAATATTAATCTTTAATAAGATTTTCATAGAATCAAGTACATCTCTTAAAATACATATAATGAGAGCGATATAACAAAAACTAGTAATCTAGTAGTTTGGCAATAGTGAAAATCCTAGAGCGATCGCGCCTTAAGCAAGTAAATGGAAACATTAGAGTTCATTATCTATCCCGATGGTCGGGTCAAAGAGACAGTTACCGGTATTGTTGGTTCTTCCTGTCAAGAGGTAACCGCAGCGATAGAGGAACAATTAGGAATAGTTGTGAATCAACAGCAAACTGCTGAATATTATGCTCAAAACCGGGTTCAATCAGCTACGGTTGTTGCTCAAAGCAACTATGGCGATTGGTAGTCGAAATAAAACAGCTTGATTAAATATTCATTTCAATACAATTTCATAGAGGAAGTTTATGTCACATTTCAGCAATATTAAAACTAAGATTCGCAATTTGAATTCTTTGAAAGCAGCACTTAATGATCTGGATGTAGATTGGAAAGATGGGCCAGCAATCGTCAGAGGCTATAAGGGTCAGACTCATCAGGCGGATATAGTAGTGGAACAAAACAACAACTACGATTTTGGATTTAGTTGGAATGGTAGTGAATATGATTTGGTAGCCGATCTACAATACTGGCAACAACCCTTAACTGTTGATGGCTTTTTACGTCAAGTTACTCAAAGATACGCCTATCAAACTGTAGTTCAAGAAACTGCTAATCAAGGATTTAACATCACCGAACAAGCCAAAAACCAAGATGGTTCTATTCGCTTAGTTGTTCAACGTTGGAGTGCATAATGTCTAATTCTTCTGAGATCAAGCCTAGTGGCTTTGAGCCAGAATTAGGCGGCGTTTGGCGACAGAAAGGTGTCTACGTCGATGAAAATATTTGTATTGGCTGCAAAAATTGTACTCATGTGGCTAGTAACACCTTTTACATCGAACCCCACTACGGAAGAGCCAGAGTGTTTAACCAGAATGGAGATACAGAAGGCTTAATTGAAGAAGCGATCGATACCTGTCCAGTCAACTGTATTCATCGGATGGATTACACCGAACTAAAGCAGATGGAAGAAGATAGAAGTAATCAAGTAATTCAGAGTTTAGCGATTCCTCCAAATATGAGGCGCTCTCGGTTAGCAAAAAGAAAGGAGTTTCGCAATTCTCAGACAGTCTAACCTATATTCCGCAGGTTCCTTAACAAACGAGTAACGAGTAGCAGCTTAATTGTCGCTACTCGTTACTTTTTATATGCGTTTGCGCGACGCGAAGCTAGTCCTTTAGGGGAGCAAGTCCGTAGGACTCAGCGGTATCCTTTAGGACTTGTTACTTAAACAACGCGAAAATTAATTTTTGCCACTGTAAATTTCGCTCACCCACCTTACCCCATTGATTGGGAATCGTTTCTATTGCCTCGGCTAAAGCCGCTTGAAGATTATAAGTGTAGCGAAAGCAATAGCTGAATTTGGCGAGGAAATTGGTGCCAACCTCAAAACTTCCATCTTCATCTTGGAGAAGCAATTTGTTTACACAATGTCCGAATACACAAAATTGACTAAAAAATTAATAATAATTATATCGTAAGTAGGTGGCTAAAATTAATTAGAAGATGGTTAGGGTAGGTAGTAGGTTAAAAGAGATTTACTCCTGACTTCGTTCTTTTTTATTTTGGTTTTATATTTAATTCTGCCTACCTACTCAGTTATTTTAAGTCAGTTTTTTGACTATAAATATTATTTTAAAAGTTTTTTTTAGGTGCTTTTTACTCCAAAAAGTATTTTCTTTTGTTCGAATTTAAAAATGAAAATTGGTGCTATAATTTCGTTTTAGTTATAAATATTACTAATCTAATTATGATAGGAAAAATTTATGATAATAGACGCTCAGATTCATGGGCAAGCCGCTTAAGAAAAAAGCGCGTTGTTCTTCTCGAATCTCTCATTATTTCTCTACCAACTCCTGTAAAAATACTAGATGTAGGAGGAAGACCCATATTCTGGGAGCAGTCTGGTTTGTTAAATCAAGATTTTAGAGAAATAGAACTTACTTTAATCAATCTTGAGCCACATAATCATCCACATTGTAAATGTCTTGTTGGTGATGCAAGAAATCTGCACCAATTCAAAGACAAGGAATTTGACATTGTTTTTTCAAATTCTGTAATTGAGCATGTAGGAGACTACAAAGATCAGTGTCAGATGGCTAATGAAATAAAGAGAGTAGGTAAAAGGTATTTTGTTCAAACACCTAATCTTTACTTTCCTATTGAGCCTCATTTCCTGTTTCCTTTTTTTCAATTCTTACCGGTAGATATTAAGGTATGGCTATTTACTCACTTTAGTATGGGATGGTATCCCAAAATTTCTGATGTACAAGAAGCTAGAGATTTAGCAACTAATACCCAACTTTTAAGTAAAAAAAAATTGCTTAATCTTTTCCCTGAATCAAATATTTATGAAGAGAAAGTTTTAGGTATAGTCAAGTCTTTTATTGTACACAATTAATACTTATCGTGATGTACAGGTATATCAAGTTCTTAAATATAAGAATACTAATATTATAATAGCTGAAAAATGGACAAAAATGGACGACGTTCCTTTTTATTTGGTTTAACTGGATTCGGTGCTACAAGCTTATTTAGACATTGCAATTTTTCTCCATTAAAAACACAGAAATCAAATCAATATTTGAGCAAAAGAAATCAACAATATGCCAAGGAAAATTTACGTTCTCTAGCAGCATCTAAAGGAATAGTATACGGTGGATTTCCTCAAAGAGCTTATAATGAATTTCCTCAAGATGTACAATTTCGCCAAAATTTTACCAAAGAATATGGGCTTCTAGTAGGAGGCTTTTTCGGAGTTACAGTTGGTCCTTTGGGTAAAAAAAACTATGATTTTAGCCAAACTGATCCATTTATAGATTTTGCAGAGCAAAATCAGCTGCTTTTCCGTGCTACTCCTTTGATTTGGAATCAGTGGAATTCACCTTGGCTAGTAGATAAATTCAAATCTCCTTCTACGACTAGAGCTGAAATAGATCAAATTTTTATCAACCATGTTTCAACCCTAGCTAGTAAATATACGGGTCAAGTAAACTCTTGGGATGTGGTCAATGAAGTAATAAATGTCGAAGATGGTCAACCTGGCGGTTTAAGAGACTCCAAAATTAGTGGGTTTAATGGAGAAAAATATCCCACTTGGTATAGTTTTTTAGGAGCAGACTATATTGAGAGAGCTTTCCGTATTGCAGCAGAAATAGATCCTAATGCTACTTTAGTATTGAATGAAACAGCATTAACTTATAGCAATATTTATGGTAATAGCTATTGGGAGCAACGCCGTGCTGCTTTATTAAATCTATTAAGTAACTTAAAGAGTAAAGGTACCCCAATTGATGCTGTGGGTATTCAAAGCCATTTACTGGCTCATTTCAATAAAGATTTTGATGGTAACAAGTTCCGTAAATTTTTAAGCGACATTGCTAGTATGGGACTTAAAATTATCATCTCCGAGCTAGATGTATCTGATAACCAACTGCCGAAAAATATTCAGGTTCGCGATCGCATTGTTGCAGAAACTTATTACGAATATCTTTCCGTGGTGCTAGATGAGCCTGCTGTCACCACCGTAATCAATTGGGGATTATCTGATCGCTATACCTGGTTGAGTAGCTTTGCTCCGAGACAAGATGGTGCTGATGTGCGTCCTTTATTGCTGGATAAACAATATTATCGAAAGCCAGCCTGGAAAGCCGTCGCTAGAGCCTTAAAGGAAGCTCCTATTAGGTAGATGGGGAACCTAAAATTTTCTTTTGGCCCTATGATAACTCTGGAATAAGGGTTGATACCAATTCTCTATGGAGTTACACTTAATAAAGCCGATGTAATATAGTCCCCTCCGCAAATAGAAGCAATCATTTCTTCGGAAACAGAATCAAGAACCTAATAGAAGTGATTACGTGATTGAATTAATTACCTCCCTGATTGCCCTTGGGTACTCAGGGTTTTATATTGAACCAGATCATTGAACCAGATCGATTAGTATTTCTGGGCGATCATCCCAACGCTTTAGTTGATCATTTTCCGCTAAAAATTCCTGTAGTTGTTGCCGATAAATTGCTCTGTAATCATCAAAATTATACTGATCAACCCTGATCCCAAAAGTATCATCAGATTCTCTCTGCAAAATTTTTGCTATCCGATTATTTACTGTGACTGAATAATGACTACCATCAAAAGTATTGTCTGGGTTTTTGGTAACTGCTGAGGGGATAGAAAAATCGTACATTACGTCAAATCTCTGAGACAGTTCGTGAAAAGCCAATAGATAGCAATCCATTAATCCTCTTCCATAAGTATCATTGACTATGCTCCAGGCAGATCTGGGCGGTACATAAGCCACAAATTTGGCATTGGTAAAAAATTCTTGGAGACTAGCAAAAGTTTCTACCGAAGACAAGTCACATCGTTGTAATTCTGCTGGATCATAAAATTCGGGGTCGTAAGTTGGGGGGTTGGCAAAATCCACAGGCTCAAAATTTTGGTCGTAAAAATTGCCAGGATCAGGACTGAGCCCTAATAAAGTCATAGCAGAAAACAATAAAACATCCGCCGATAAGTATGCTTCTAAGGGAGATTTTGTCTGGAGACTCTGAACATCAATTGGTTGTTGCTCTTTTCTCTCTTTTTCCACAAAATTCAAGCCATCTATGCCGATGTATACTATATCGGGTTCAATGCCTTGGTTATTGATAAAATTCGCATAATCGACAAAATCTGGAAGTTCTGCACCTTTGAGAGCGTAGTTAAAACAATTATGATTAGTAAACTCCGACTTTCTTAGAGCAGTCACCCTCGAACTACCAAGAATTATACAATCGTAGTCCACTTTATCTTTAGTTCGTAGAAACAGGTTCGTTTTTGTGATGCGCTCATTAAACGCAAAATTCTTACCAGTTAGAATATTGCCATTACCATACCATAAAGGATCAATCAACCAGTTGATGCCAGCAACAGAACCCAAGAGGAAAGAAGTTACCAATCCATAAAGACTAAAACTGAACTTCGTATTGTTATTTTTTTTGTCGATTTCGGGGGTGGACATTTCTGGAGATCTACGTTTAACTGATTTAAAAAATCCTATGGCAGCACTTTTGAAATTCATTTGTATCTAGTAAGAGTATACGTTTAAAACTAAAATTGGAAATATAGAAATTCGCTAACCTGAGAAAAACACAGTAAGGAAAGGGAAGTTAATCCTGCAACAACTATTGTCCAAATCTTATTAGGTTGCCAGGATAAAAATTGCCAAAATCTTTTTTGCCACTGAGGTTGATAATACTCAATAGGTTCAGTTAAAGCTGGATTATACTTACCCATCCATTGTTGAGTATTTGGCGTAAACCAGACAATCAAAAGCAATACAAGAATACCAAAAGTAGCGTATTTTTGGCTAATACCTACATTGACAGTAAATCCGAGGAATTCTACGCCGAAATTTCTTAAAAAGCCCAGATACGGAGCTAAAAATTGAGCCAGATTAACACCATTAAAGCCAAACATTGACTTCAAGATAGAAGTTGCAGTCTCAAAATTTTCGGCTTTGAAAAAGACCCAGGAAATTACCACAGCAATAAAGGTTGCTATCCAGCCCATACTACGAAGTATCCAACTATCATTTTTTAAGTTGTGTCCCAAACCTTGGCGAATGGAGCGATATAAATGATTGATCACGAGATACAAGCCATGTAAACCCCCCCAAAAGATAAAAGTCCAACCAGCACCATGCCACATCCCTCCCAATAGCATGGTAATGAGCAAGTTCAAGTATCTTCGTAATTTTCCTTTACGACTTCCCCCTAAAGGAATGTATAAGTAGTCTCGGAGAAACTGAGAGAGAGTAATGTGCCATCTCCGCCAAAAATCTACAATGCTAATCGCTTTGTAGGGGGAATTAAAATTTAACGGCAGTCTAATCCCAAACATATATGCGGCACCGATCGCCATGTCAGAATAACCAGAGAAATCAAAATAGAGTTGTAGACTATAGCCTAGTGCGCCAACCCAGGATTCGGAAAAAGTAAGGTCAATACCCTGTGATGCAGCAGCGAAAGCCAAATTAGAATACTCGGCGATGCGATCGGCAAAAATGACTTTCTTAAATAAACCAGCAATAAAAACTGTTAAGCCGATAGACAAAGTTCTTTGGCTAAATTTATAGATAGATGCTTGCTCAAATTGCGGTAGTACTTCCCTATGGTGGACAATAGGACCTGCAATTAATTGAGGAAAAAAGCAGACGAATAACATATATTTACGTAAGTCGTATTCTTTAGTTTCTCCTTTATAAGCATCAACTAAGTAAGCAATCTGTTGAAAAGTGAAGAAAGAAATTGCTAAGGGAAGAACGACAGAAGGTAAATCAAAATTAGCCCCCACAACACGATTGATGTTGCTAAGCAAAAAATTAGAATATTTAAAATAGCCGATTAATCCCAAGTTAAAAACAATTCCCAAGCTAATTATTGTTTTCTTCACTATAGGCTTTTCAATCCCATTGCTTAGTAAATAACCCAAGTAATAATTAACTGCTATTGATCCAATAATTATGGGTAGATTTAAAGGCTTCCATCTAGCATAAAAAATCAAAGAAGCAATTATTAGCCAGAGAATTGGTAACTCTCTCTTGACATTTTCAGTGTTTCTAGCAGTCCAGAAAAATATTATTAGAGTAATAGGTAGAAAAAAGAATATGAACTCAAAAGAATTAAACAACATGAATTTACTTTAAATATTTAACATTATTTGGTACTGTTTTTTCTATTTTGTATACACATTTATATGCAAAGTTAAACTAAATAGTTAAAATAATTTATCCATGCAAATAGTCGCGCTTAATTTCTCTTTGATATATTAGAAAAACGATGATCCACAAAGAAAGTAATCTGAGAGAATCAGAAATTAGAGTGGCATAAGCTGCACCTTTCCAGGAAAACAGGGGAATCAGCCAGATATTTAACAGAACGTTGATGATTGCAGCACTTACCTGTACTATGCTACGAGCCTTCTGGTTTCCCGAACCAGTCAAAGTATCCGCTGCCAAATACTGAAAAGTGGCGATCGCAGGAAGCGGAGATAACCATAAAAGAGCTTTAACTGCTTCCGTATATTCTTCACCCAAAATCAGGGGAATATAAGGAGCCAATAGCCAATAGCCAACCACACTAGCGATCGCATACAGTGTTAGAATCGGCAACAAACGTTTAGCAAAATTCAAGCTGCCTCTAATCCCCGATGCTCCATGCTGAAAAAATCTAGTGTAGGTAGCTCCAGATAAAGCAAATAAAGGAACATTTCCCACATCAATAAAACGGTATGCAGAGCCATAAATACCAGC
>JAAUYH010031412.1_pt1 | contig 14081 bp, 8 predicted proteins | sample 7278061 | NCBI WGS metagenome assembly JAAUYH01 (sample SAMN14350203, study PRJNA611818) | marine sediment metagenome | isolation source: surface marine sediment (0.6m) | place: French Polynesia: Moorea | collected 2018-08
AAAAACAGCAAATTAGCAGTTGGCAGTTAATGGAACGGGCAGCTACTGAGATCTTCAATTGGCTTCATCAAAGAATGCAGGGTGCCCAGGTAAAAATTCATCTTTATTGCGGTATAGGTAACAACGGAGGAGACGGTTTGGCACTGGCAAGACAGCTCTGGGAGCACGGATACAATATTGAGGTCAATGTGGTTAGCTATAGCGATAAACGCTCTCAAGACTTTCTCGCTAATTTAAATCAGCTTAAGGACCGTAAAATCTGGCCGAATTTTATCCAGGAAGAATCAGGCTATCCTGAGATTGGTCCGGATGATATTATCATCGATGCAATATTCGGTATTGGTTTGAACCGTGAACCCGATCCCTGGGTACGTGATCTAATGAGCTACCTCAATGAATCCCAGGCATTTATTGTTTCCATAGATGTGCCTTCCGGACTCTATCTGGATAAAGCGCTGGATAATCCAGAGGCAGTAATTCGAGCCAACTATGTGCTAAGCATTCAAGCCCCTAAGCTAGTTTTCTTTTTACCTGAAACGGGAATATACTGCGAGCAATGGGATGTGCTGGATATAGGAATGGATCCCGAGTATTTAATCAAGACGGACACGGAATGTCTACTGATCGGTAAAAATGAAGTACTTCAATGGTATAAAGCACGGGATCGATTTACACATAAAGGCACCTATGGTCATGCACTGATCATTGGCGGTAGTTATGGCAAGATCGGTGCAGTAATTCTAAGCGCAAAATCCAGTTTGGTATCCGGTAGCGGACTTGTTACTGCCTATGTGCCCCGTTGTGGATATACACCGTTACAGTCGGCCGCACCCGAGATCATGCTCATCACCGATGAAGATGAAACCACCATCAAGAATATTACCTATGAGCTTCAACCAACTGCAGTAGGACTTGGTATAGGCATGGGCACAGCCAAAGAAACAGAAATTGCCCTGGAAAACTTTTTAAATGTCTATAAAGGAAATCTAGTGATAGATGCCGATGGGTTAAATATCCTCTCTCAGAAAAGGGAACTTCTTGAAAATCTACCGCCCCAAACTATTTTAACACCACATCCCGGTGAGTTAAAAAGACTGATCGGTCCCTGGGAAAATGATTTTGACAAATTGGAAAAGGCCAAAGCTTTTTCAAAGAAATACGACTGTATTCTCGTGTTAAAGGACGCTTATACCATTGTCGTATACGGTGGTAAATGTTTTGTCAACTCTACTGGCAATCCCGGTATGGCTACGGCAGGTAGCGGTGATGTGCTCACCGGTATGATCACAGGTCTCTGTGCACAGGGTTATGAGCCACTGAATGCTGCCCGCATGGCTATATATCTTCACGGGCGGGCTGGAGATCTTGCAGTAAGTGAAACAGGTGTTTATGCCATGACCGCTTCTGACCTGATACGATTTACCGGAAAAGCATTTCTGGATTTGTTTGCCAAACCTAAATCTTCCCCAGCTAAAGAGGAGCAGGCTGATAAAGAAGAATAGCCTGTGGCTTTAAAAATGGGTATGATCTTAAACTTCATTGATCAATCCAAATTCATCAATTGTAATATTTGTTTTATATCGACCGAAAAATCAGCGTGTAAATCACCCTCAACTGCACTCTTATGTGCTATGCCGGTATAGGACAAGTACTCCAATTTGAGGGTATTTGCAATACTCTCATAAATATAGGAATAAGAATTTGGCGGATAGATCTCCAGAACTTTCGTGCCTGCCTGACAAAAGGCTAAATTAGCCAGTCCTGCACCATGAGGTGAGATAATAACAGTTGATGAATTAAATAAATGAACCTGTTCCTCAAAAGCCAGCTCTTCAAGGAATACCCTCTCAAATTTCAGTGGTTCTAAATGCGCAAATAACTCATCTTCATTCATTATTCTTCTCTTGGTTGCCTTTTTTCTACTGATCAGTATCCGTTTATCCGTTGCTTTTGGTAAGTCTTTAATAAAAGTCTCTTGCAGGAATTTGCAGATCCATAAGGGAACACTACCTAGTTCAGGGATATTCGGATGCGTGGTCGCAATGATCGCCTGAGCAGTGATGTGAGGGTAATTGGTAGAATCAATTATCTTATCTCCATGAATTCCGAAGTAGTTCAGCGTGGCCGCTTTAAAATGCGGCTTCATGTCAGGGATATAGTAGTATTCAATTTGATCTTGGTAAGGTGAGAGTTCCAATATCTTCAATCTAGGCAGCGCATCAAAGAGCCAGTGATAATAATTATATTGGGCTCCTCCTCCCGAAAGCAAGGAAAATAAAATGTGATCAAAATGCAATGGCTTTTTAAGAGATCCGTACTTCTTATAGATCAGGTTTTGATCGGTCGATACTCTCTTACCATTAACATAACTGAATGTGATATCATTGATCAATTCGTTAGCCCGGGTCATAAAGCAGTCACTCTGGGAGTGGTCTGTGCTGACACGTCCTTCAGCAATACGGTAAATTCGAGGATTGGTGAAATGTTCCGAAGCAATGATCCGTGAATCTCCGGGATCCAGGGCTGCGTGGTCTATTTCGTGAGATTCCAGAGAATTTTCGATATAAAATGTATCGGTAATAATGGATGTCGGTCGAAATTTTTTGTTGAAAAAATTAAGTAAGGGATCTGAAATAGAAGTGACGAGCTTCTTAATCATCGATCTTTTGATCAAAGCCATATTCAAAATTACTAATTCGGGATTTTAGTTCCTAAACTATTTAGCCGACTTTACTCTTCGCTTTACCCATTTAAGGGCATTATTGTAGTCGATAAAAATTTTCATCGGCTTTTTGTAGAACAGTTTTTCGATCTTAAAATTGTGCATATCCATCTCTTTAACCGATACGATGGCAAATGCTTTCAAATTCTTAAGTTCCCGTAGACAACTGTAAATAGTGGGATCTACGGCGTATGAATTCTGGCGAAGACTTATATAGCCAAAATTTCTGCCTCTAAAGTGAATTTCTGATATACCGATGATCTGATAAGCTCTTTCTAAAGTAAGTGTTGCCCCTTCATCAAATATTCCCACCAGGTGGTTTTTGAAGACTTGTACTTTGCCAATATCCAAATGATATTCTCTGACAATGACGGTTTTCTTTGTCGGTCCGACGTTCATTTCAAATTAAATATAGTGTCCGAAACGAAAGTATATCTATGTACATCTTTTGTAAAAAATATTAGATCAAAAGCGTAAATATCGTTTGTACGGTGTAACAGATTTAAAAACCGTGTTTTAATTCTTACATTCGGAGTGAATATAACAAAAAAAGGAGCCCACTTTGGAGCTCCTTTCACATATTGTTATCCGTTTCTAAGCCTTGGAAGATTTCTTAGCTTTTTTAATCTCTATGGATAATTTCTCTTCTTCTTTGTTGAAGTCCATAAAAATGCTGTCGCCTTCTTCCAGTTTGGAGTTTACGATTTCTTCCGCCAGTGCATCCTCGATATATTTTTGAATTGCCCTTTTTAAAGGTCTGGCTCCGTACTGCTTATCAAAGCCTTTATCCGCGATATAATCTTTCGCTTCATTAGTGAGCTGTAATTCGTAGCCAATGTCCTTGATTCTATCGAACAATTTGTTTAATTCTATATCTATTATCTGATGAATATGTTCTCTTTCCAGTGGATTGAAAACAATGACATCATCAATCCTGTTGAGGAATTCAGGTGCGAATGCTTTCTTCAGCGCATTCTCGATGACCGATCTCTGATGACTGTCTGCCTGAGATTTTTTGGCCGATGTACCAAATCCGACACCTTGTCCGAAATCTTTTAATTGGCGAGCTCCAATGTTGGAGGTCATGATAAGAATCGTATTCCTAAAATCGATCCTGCGCCCAAGACTATCGGTTAGATATCCGTCATCCAGTACCTGAAGCAGCATATTAAATACATCAGGATGGGCCTTTTCAACTTCATCGAGCAGGATTACCGAATACGGTTTTCTCCTTACTTTTTCGGTCAGCTGACCACCTTCTTCATATCCTACATATCCCGGAGGTGCTCCTACCAATCTAGAAATAGCGAATTTTTCCATGTATTCGCTCATATCTATACGTATGAGGGCTTCTTCGGAATCAAATAGCTCTTTAGCAAGGATTTTGGCCAGTTGGGTTTTACCTACACCGGTTTGTCCAAGGAATATAAATGAGCCAATGGGCTTGTTTGGATCTTTTAAGCCAGCCCGGTTTCTCTGAATAGCCTTGGCTACCATAGCCACCGCTTCGTCCTGGCCAATCACGTTGCCTTTGATCAGATTCGGAAGTTCTGCCAACTTATTGCTTTCTGTCTGGGCAATTTTGTTGACCGGTATGCCGCTCATCATGGATACAACATCAGCCACATTGTCTTCAGAAACGGTCTCCCTGTGCATTTTACTGTCTTCTTCCCACTTTTCCTGGGCAACAGCTAATTCTTTCTCCAACCTTTTCTCATCGTCTCTAAGCTTGGCAGCTTCTTCGTAACGTTGTTTTTTAACAACGCTGTTCTTCAATTCCCGTACATCTTCGAGTTGTTTTTCAAGCTCGAGAATTTGTTTGGGAACATCCATATTGACTATGTGCACCCTTGATCCCGCTTCATCCATGGCATCTATCGCCTTGTCCGGCAGGAATCGATCCGTCATATAGCGGTTGGTAAGCTTCACACAGGCTATAAGTGCATCATCAGTGTAATTCACATTGTGATGATCCTCATACTTGCCTTTTATGTTCTTAAGAATTTCAATGGTTTCCTCAACCGTGGTAGGTTCTACCATTACTTTTTGGAATCTTCTTTCCAGAGCGCCATCTTTTTCAATATACTGTCTGTACTCATCCAGGGTGGTAGCACCAATACATTGGATATCTCCCCTGGCGAGTGCGGGTTTGAACATGTTGGAAGCATCCAGGCTTCCTGTAGCGCCACCTGCGCCGACAATAGTGTGGATCTCATCTATAAAGAGGATTACATCGTCATTCTTCTCCAACTCATTCATCACAGCTTTCATCCGCTCTTCGAACTGACCTCTATACTTGGTACCTGCAACAAGTGAGGCGAGATCAAGTGTTACCAGGCGCTTGTTATAGAGGATTCTTGAAACCTTCTTATTGATGATTCGCAATGCCAAACCTTCTGCGATAGCGCTTTTCCCTACACCAGGCTCTCCGATAAGCAGCGGGTTGTTCTTCTTCCTTCTACTTAAGATCTGGGAAACTCTTTCAATTTCCTTTTCACGGCCTACCACCGGGTCCAGTTTGTTCTCTTCTGCCAAACGGGTCAGGTCTCTACCAAAATTGTCCAGGACAGGTGTCTTGGACTTTTTGCTTCCTTTCTGACCGGAGGAACTTCCGAAAGAACCTTCCTTTCCTTCAGAGGGTTCATCAGAATCACTTGGAAATGATTCAGAGGTGGGAGATTCTATATAATCATCATCACTGGTGATCATGGATTTAAACTGATCCTTCACTCCGTCGTAATCTACTTTGAGTTTGTGCAATAACTTGGTAGTCGGGTCATTTTCATTCCTAAGGATGCACAACAAAAGATGTGCGGTATTTATTGAAGAGCTCTGAAACAATTTTGCTTCCAGGAATGTTGTTTTCAAGGCCCGCTCTGCCTGTCGTGTTAAATGCAGATTTTTTTTGTCTTTCTGAGTTGCGCCCGAACTTGGATTGGCCGGGCTCAAAATTTCCACCTTTCGTCTCAAGTGGTCAAGATCCACATCAAGGGCATCGAGAATGCTGATCGCCTTCCCGTTGCCATCACGCAACAGACCAAGCATAAGATGTTCGGTACCGATAAAATCATGGCCGAGTCTCAATGCTTCCTCCTTACTGTACGCAATTACGTCCTTAACTCTAGGTGAAAAATTATCGTCCATAAACTTTCATTAATTCAACATTAAAATTAGTAATTCTATTTATAAGAACGTCAAATACCATACCTATATTCGATAAACATGGTCTAAATGACGAAAAAAACACCGATTTACAAAATAATTAACATCCGAATTATCAACGAAATCCGGGGTGTGAAGTGTTGATAAATTATTCAATAAAGTAAGGCGAAAGTACTTGAAAAGCGTTGTTTTTGTGTATATTGCCCTGATATTTTTACTACATAAAATCGATACGAATTTTATATGGCTGAAGGAGAAAAGTTAATTCCTATTAACATTGAAGATGAGATGAAATCGGCCTACATTGATTATTCAATGTCGGTCATTGTGTCACGTGCTCTCCCAGATGTCAGGGATGGCCTAAAACCAGTTCACAGAAGAGTTCTTTACGGTATGCACGAGTTGGGCGTACGCTCAAACAGTTCTTACAAGAAATCTGCCCGTATTGTCGGTGAGGTACTTGGTAAGTATCACCCACATGGCGATACGTCTGTCTATGACACCATGGTGAGGATGGCACAGGAATGGAGCTTGCGATATATGTTGATTGACGGACAGGGTAATTTTGGTTCCATAGACGGTGACAGCCCGGCTGCCATGCGTTATACCGAGGCAAGGATGCGAAAGATAGCAGACGAAATGCTGTCGGACATAGAAAAGGACACGGTAGATCATCAATTGAATTTTGACGATTCTTTGGAAGAACCTACCGTACTTCCTACCAGGATCCCCAACCTCCTGATCAACGGTGCTTCTGGTATTGCCGTAGGGATGGCCACCAATATGCCACCGCACAATCTTTCGGAAGTAGTAGATGGTACTGTGGCCTATATCGAAAACAACAAGATTGAGATAGACGAACTACTGACGTATATCAAAGCACCTGACTTTCCGACAGGTGGTATCATCTATGGATATGACGGAGTGAAGGAGGCATTTCACACCGGGCGAGGACGTGTTGTTATGCGGGCCAAAGCCACCTTCGAAGAAACAGATGGCAGAGAGGCTATAGTTGTTACTGAAATTCCCTACCAGGTCAATAAGGCAGACATGATCAAGAAAACAGCGGATCTTGTCAACGACAAAAAGATCGAGGGGATCTCTACCATTCGCGATGAGTCAGATCGCAAAGGGATGCGGATTGTTTACATTCTAAAGAAAGACGCCATCCCCAATATTGTACTCAATACCCTGTACAAGTATACGGCGCTTCAGTCCTCTTTTAGCGTAAACAATATTGCGCTGGTTAATGGCAGACCGGAATTACTGAATATCAAACAACTGATCCGTCACTTTGTAGATCATCGTCACGAGGTAGTGGTGAGGCGAACCAAATTTGAGCTGAAAAAAGCTGAAGATCGGGCGCATATCCTTGAAGGACTTATCATCGCTTCAGATAATATTGATGAAGTGATCGCGATCATCAGGGGATCGGCCAATGCCGATGAGGCTCGCGAGAAATTAATGAAGCGATTCAAGCTCACTGAGATTCAGGCCCGGGCTATCGTGGACATGCGTCTCCGTCAGCTGACCGGTCTTGAGCAGGACAAATTAAGGACCGAATACGAGGAAATTAAAATTACCATCGCTGATCTTAAAGACATCCTTGCTAATAAGGATCGTAGAATGGAGATTATCAAGGAAGAGTTGCTTGAAGTAAAAGAAAAGTACGGGGACGTAAGGAGATCCGAGATCAATTTCGCCGGCGGGGATCTGAGCATAGAAGATATGATCCCGGATGAGCAGGTGGTGATCACCATATCTCACGCCGGATATATCAAGCGTACTCCACTAACGGAATACAAGACACAGCACAGAGGTGGTGTAGGCCAGAAGGCATCTTCTACACGTACTGAGGATTTCCTGGAGCACCTGTTTGTAGGTACGAACCACCAGTACATGCTCTTCTTTACACAAAAGGGGAAATGTTTCTGGATGCGGGTATTCGAAATTCCTGAAGGAAGCCGTACATCCAAAGGTCGTGCTATACAGAACCTCATCAATATAGAGCAGGATGATAAGGTAAAAGCCTTTATATGTACTCAGGATCTGAAGGACGAGGAGTATGTTAACAGCCATTATGTGATTATGGCTACCAAGAAAGGCACGGTGAAGAAAACCAGTTTGGAACAGTATTCCAGACCCCGGCAGAATGGTATTATCGCCATCAATATTCGCGAGGATGACGAATTACTCGAAGCCAAACTCACGACGGGTACGAGCCAGATCTTCCTGGGTCTTAAATCAGGCAAGGCTATTCGATTTGAAGAGAGTAAGACCAGGCCTATGGGTCGGACCGCAAGTGGTGTAAGAGGAATTACCCTGGCAAATGAAAATGATGAGGTGATCGGTATGATCTCTGTCCATAATTTTGACGAAGAGATCCTGGTTGTTTCAGAAAACGGGTACGGGAAACGATCAAGTATAGATGATTACCGAATTACGAATCGGGGAGGAAAAGGAGTTAAGACCATTTCCATTACGGATAAGACCGGCGGCCTGGTAGCTATCAAAAATGTTTCTGATACAGACGATCTCATGATCATCAATAAATCAGGGATTGCCATTCGAATGAGTGTAGAAGATCTTCGTACCATGGGCCGTGCTACACAAGGCGTTAAATTGATAAATATCAAAGAGAATGATTCCATTGCGGCGGTGGCAAAAGTAATGAAGGAGGAAGAGAACCTGGATCAGGCAGATATCCTTAATATTGAGGTAAACACAGAAGATGGCACGGGTATTGATAATTCTCAGGATGATAAGGATAAACAATAATCATTAATAAACACTATATCACTAATTTAATTCATTATGAAAACTAGATTATTAATCGTAATAGCCATGGCTTTCAGCGTGGTTGGATTTTCTCAGAAGAATGAGATAAAAGCTGCTACCAAGGCCTTAAATGCAGGAGATGCAGCTGGTGCCAAGACCGCTTTAGAAGCTGCTGCTGATTTGATAGCTTCAGCTGATGAACGAACCCAGGCGCAATACCATCTTACAAGGGGTAATATTTATGCGGATCTAGGCCGAAAAGGTGATGCATCTGCATACGATGTGGCAATTCACTGCTACAATGAAACTATCAGCATTGAAGAAAAGAGCGGCAAGGAACGCTATACGACCGATGCTCAGCAGGGATTGACCTCGCTTACTTCCGATCTGATCAATTCCGCGGTAGAAGATAACAAGAACAAGGATTTCAAGGGGGCTGCAGCAAAATTGTACAAGGGTTACCAATTGAGCCCCAATGATACGATTTATCTCTATTACGCTGCTAACAGTGCGGTTAACGGGCAGCATTACGAGGAAGCACTCGGTTACTACGAAGAGTTGAAAGATATTGGTTATGACGGCAGTACCATGGTTTATAAGGCGACCAATGTAGAGACTGGAGAGGTGGAAGAAATGGAGCAATTTCAAAGAGATCTCATGGTGAAGTCCAAGGAGTACAAGGATCCTGTAGATGAAAGAACACCATCTAAGAAAGCGGAGATCATTAAGAATATTGCACTTATTTATACGCAATTAGGACAGGATGACAAAGCGCTACAAGCCTATGCCGATGCCAGGCAAGCCTACCCGGATGATGTAAATCTTCTTCTGAATGAAGCGAATCTACATTACAAACTTGGAGATAAGGACAAATTCAAGACACTGATGGCAGAAGCTGCTGCCATGGCACCAGATAATCCTGATCTTCAGTACAACATCGGTGTGATCAATATGGAACAAGGTAATTTGGAGGAAGCAAGAGCCGCCTATAAGAGAGCCTTGGCGATCAATCCGGGTTATACCAACGCACAGCTGAATCTATCGACTACCTATGTGAACGAGGGGAACGAGTTGATCGATGAGATGAATGCCTTAGGCAATTCAAGGGATGATATTGCCAAGTACGATGAATTGAAACAGAAAAAGGACAACTTGTTCAGAGAAGGCGCAGCCGTTCTGGAAGAGGCACTGAAAACCAATCCGGATAACCAGGGTATTTTGACTCAGTTGAAAAATATCTATGGCGCTTTAGGCGACACTGAGAATTTCATGAAAATGAAAAAATTATTGGGAGAAGAATAATAATATCAATCAGACCAATAAAAACCCCGGTACATCACCGGGGTTTTTTATACGATCTTTTTAATGACCCTCAAAGGATGTGTATATCTCCGTTCCTCTGAATTAAATATACCTGTGTGATCCAGTCGGTCTATACGCACACTACCATGGGCATGAATGATATAATTGTCTTTCATGATAATACCTACATGGTCAATATTCCCGTCCTTATCATCGAAGAAAGCAAGGTCACCTGCTTCGCTTTCCTCAATAAAACTTAAGGATTCGCCTTGTTGTGCTTGTTCCGCTGCATGTCTGGGGAGTTTATATCCGTTGATGCGGTATACCATCTGGGTGAGTCCGCCGTCATCGATCCCAAACGGGGTTTTACCACCCCAAAGAAAGGGGGCGTGCAGATAATACATGGCGGTTTGGACCAGTTTTTCTTTGGAACCTTCTCCATTCATGAAGGCGCCTTCAAATTTATCGGATAGGAGCGGAGCATGTGCAACGGCTGATCCCATAAGAATAGGGATCAAGTCTTTATTCTGTCCACTTGCAAATGAGACCAGATCCGATGCGAACTTTGGGCACTCAGACTTCTCAATGGAATCAAACTGTTCCGAATCGATCTTTATAAATTGCTTGTTGCCAATCCAGCCCTCCGTGTTGTCGAAGGCTATGCGGATCTTTGTCCAGTGCTTCCTGCTATCTACAATTTTGAAGTGATCCCCGTATAATAATTGGGTAAGCATTTCGCTCGCATGATCAGCGAGAGTCCTAACAGGAATAACACTTAAATGGCATATACCGTAAGGCATAAATACGCTTTAGTTGGCGTTTATTTCCGCTCCAATACTAATGCTGAAGCCCCGCCGCCGCCGTTACAAATGGCCGCAGCACCAATCCTGGCATCATTTTGCATCAGTACACTTATGAGAGTTGCGGTAATTCGCGCACCTGAACATCCCAGGGGATGTCCCAGGGAAACAGCCCCACCGTTTACATTGACTTTAGAATCACTCAAGCCCAGTAATTTAATATTGGCGAGTCCGACAACTGCGAACGCTTCGTTAAATTCAAAATAATCCACATCATCTATCGAAATACCGGCTCTTTCCAATGCTTTTGGTAGCGCTTTTGCCGGTGTTGTTGTGAACCATTTGGGTTCCTGGGCCGCATCGGCGTAACTTTTTATATATACAAGAGGAATTAATCCCAGTTCCTGAGCCTTTTCAGCACTCATAAGAACCATGGCTGCCGCGCCATCGTTAATGGTGGATGCATTGGCGGCTGTAACCGTACCATCTTTGGTGAATGCCGGCCTTAAGGCAGGAATTTTTTCCATTTTAACGTTCTTAAACTCCTCATCTTCTTCCACAATGACAGGTTCACCGCGGCGTTGAGGTACTTCAACTGCTATAACTTCATCGGCAAACTTGCCGCTTTTCCAGGCTGCAGCAGATCGTTCATAGGATTGAATAGCAAATTGGTCCTGCTCTTCCCTGCTAAAATTGTATTTCTCCGCACAGGCGTCGGCACAGACACCCATGGCATTCTGATCATATACATCTACCAGACCATCCTTTTGCATGCCGTCAATCATGGTCGCCGGACCGAATTTATGAGGATTTCGCATATGAACATAATGAGGGATCAGGCTCATGTTCTCCATCCCTCCGGCTACTACAATATCGGTGTCACCAAGCGCAATAGACTGTGCCGCTTGCATGATGGCCTTCATACCCGATGCACAGACCTTGTTGATCGTTGTGCAGGGTACTGTATCAGGAATGCCGGCAAAAATGGCTGCCTGTCTTGCGGGGGCTTGTCCGGTACCGGCCTGAACAACGTTTCCCATGAGTACTTCCTCAACCATATCAGGCTGTAGTCCAATTTTGTCAAGAGCTCCCCTGATGGCTTTTGCACCCAATTCAGGGGCTGGAATTCCGGATAAGGCCCCCATAAAACTGCCTATGGGTGTACGGGCCATCGAAACGATGACAACCTCTCTTTTTTGCATAGAATTTTAGTTTGAATAATGCGTTTGAATTGACAGTGCGAAATTAATAAATTAAAGTTCAACCCCATCTATGGTCTGCCGGGAACAAGTTTAATTTTCTATTTTTGGCATGGTTAGATATTCTCCATATGGGAAAATCCTTAGATACGGTCTACAAGAATCAGTCGCTTTTTTATAAATACTTCCTTTATTTCCTTACCGTAGGTTGTATTGTTTTCTTTTTCCCTCGTGGGGGAAAGTTCAAGTATGAGTTTCAAAAGGGGAAGCCCTGGCAGTATGAAAATCTCTATGCTCCCTTTGATTTTACAATCAGGAAGACCGATGAAGAAATTGCATCGGAGAAGCTCGAGATCGAGAGAAAACAGATCGAATACTACAGTTATGATCAATCTGTAGCTGACGCGGTCTACTCAGAATTCGAAGAAAAATTCCCATCTGTATTTCCTCAGCAGCGATATTCGGTCATTCAATGGCAGAACCTGAAAGCGGGTGGTCAGGAAATATTAAACGAATTCTACAATTATGGGCTATTGGAAAATACCCAGGAAAAGGCCCAGGCGGATAAGATCTACCTGGTATAGAACAATGAGGCCATTGCGCTGGATGCTGGTGAGTTGTACAGCGTAGTTGATACTAACCAGGCACTCAATGAGCTGTTGAGCTCCAGAGGTTTGTTGAGATTCCAAAGAGAGTACCAGGCCCTTTTCTTCGACATTCTTCGTCCGAATGTTAGCTATAACGAAGAGCTGTCCAAAAGAGCTTTAGAAGAGGAATTTTCCAGGATTTCACTAACAAGGGGCAGTGTTGATGAAGGTAAGCTCATCATCGCCAAAGGTGAAGTTGTGGAGGCTGAAAACTTGAAAATCCTGGAATCTTTAAAGCAGGAATTTGAATCCGAACTTTGGACCGAGAACAGTTATCTGTTCATACTTTCCGGATACACTATTCTGGTAGCTCTGGTATTGATGATGCTTATGCTTTTCCTCAAAAAGTATCGTCCTGAAGTCTTTAGGAACAATGTAAAGGTGACCTTTATATTCTTCAATATTCTACTGATGGTCTTTATTACCACTCTGGTGGTAAAGTACAATGAGGCGTATGTATTTGTAGTTCCATTATGTATCCTTCCCCTTATACTTAAAACTTTCTTCGATGCGAGACTGGGCCTTTTTGTACATGTCCTGACCGTTCTAATTCTGGGGTTTGTGGTCCCCAACAGTTTTGAATATATCTTCTTACAGATCATTGCCGGGATCGTTACAATACTCACCGTATCTGAACTCTATAAACGGGCCAATCTGTTTATTTCCGTTGGCCAGATCACACTGATCTATATGGTAGGGTATTTTGCCTTCTATGTGATACATGAGGGCACACTGGACAATATCAACCTATATACGTTTGGCTTCTTCCTTCTCAATGGTATGATCACGCTATTTGCCCAGCCTTTGATCTATATATATGAAAAGATCTTTGGTCTGGTTTCCGATGTGTCTTTATTGGAACTTTCCGATACGAATTCAAGACTCCTCAAGGAATTGGCTAATAAGGCTCCGGGAACATTTCATCACAGCTTACAGGTGGCCAATCTGGCTGAAGCATCAGCCAATGAAATAGGGGCAAATGCGATGCTAGTGCGGGTGGGGGCCTTGTACCACGACATCGGCAAAATGAATAGACCAACTTTTTTTACGGAGAACCAGGTGACCAACATCAATCCCCATGACGATCTCCATCCCGGGGAGAGTGCAAAGATCATCATCAACCATGTGATTGAAGGCATTGAGATTGCCCGTAAGAATAAACTACCAGACAGGGTTATCGACTTTATCAGAACACATCACGGCACTACCTACGTGTATTACTTCTATAAAAAACAGCAGGAACTTAATGAGGATTATAAGGAATCTGATTTTAGGTACTCCGGACCTATTCCGTTCTCCAGGGAAACAGCTATTCTGATGATGTCTGATGCTGTGGAAGCTGCTTCCAAAAGCCTTAACAATCCAACTTACTCTATCATCGATGAATTCGTTGAGCGAATCGTGGATGGTCAGATGAATGCTCAGCAATTCAAGAATGCCAATATTACTTTTAAGGAGATCCAGTCGGTTA
>JAAUYH010101422.1_pt1 | contig 14081 bp, 14 predicted proteins | sample 7278061 | NCBI WGS metagenome assembly JAAUYH01 (sample SAMN14350203, study PRJNA611818) | marine sediment metagenome | isolation source: surface marine sediment (0.6m) | place: French Polynesia: Moorea | collected 2018-08
CCATATTTGTGGCACTCAGAATGCAGCTGGAAAACGCTCAAATGGCCCAGTAAAACTAGGTTTGCTGTTCATTAAAATTCAAATTGAGAATGCAAGACAGTCCCTACCTAAAATTATCGATACACAATATTCATACTATTTGGAACCTTGAATTTAATGATTCCCAGGGCCCGATTCATGAAAGTGTGCGCTTCTACAACAAAACAATCGTGGTAGCTACAACTATGGAATGAATTTAGGTATGTTTCAATTCTGAATGCAGTTCGCTTTGTAATTAACTTTGATGGAGAATTTTTTTACAGAAGTTACAAAAAATGCAGTCCTACGTATAGGATTTGAAATTAATGCCTACGTGGTACTCGACGTAGAGTTCTCTCAAGTTGCAAGAGTCTGACAAGAAAGCTTTTAGAAGATTACCTAATGGTCCCTCAGTAAATAGATGAGCTAATTTGTGAGATTGAAATTCCAATTTAAAAAATTGAAATCTGAATTTCCCTGAATTGGTGTCATTGTCTTCTTTTCGATGTCTTATCCATGAGTACTGTCAAAAAAGTATATAAAAGGCCACACGAATGGACGAAAAATCTTATGCAGCTATTATTTTTAGAGTGCTACAGTTCATCGAGCATAGAAGAAAGTTCAACACAGACTGCTTTCTCAATCAACGTTTAGAAAGGACTGCCGTCAAACCTGTAAAAAATCGAGGTTACAGCATTAAAGATAAAATAGCACTGACGTTTAGAATTGAGCTCATTGAGCTGGTTCATATGTACTTTTAAAACGAGGCTTCATTATTCAAACAGAATTTGGCAATGCCGTATGAGAAGTTTTCCAGAGCAAACTGTTCGAAAAATAAGATCTGAATAAATGAAAAAATGAATTTAGGAGCACAGCATGTTTGAAAGGGACTAATTTTCAACACTTGAACTTGGATAATGAAGCATCCTTGAATGACTAAGGCAGTTCAATATAGCTATGAAGATAAAATACCCTGTATCTCTTTATGAAGTCCTTTCGCCGCTTTGCTAGAGTCTTTCCCACAACGTGTTCACAACAAATGGAGGGAGTTTCTTCTGCACGAGCGATAATTTCCTGAACTCAATTCAATATTATGAGTTTTTTTGGATACAAGATCTAACTTCTTGCTACACCGTACTAATCAATGACATGCTCTTCTCGACGATGTAGAAGGATGTGCTTGATTATTAAAGAAATGTTTTTGCCGCATCACTTGCTGAGAAGAAGAACTACAATATTTCATGTATTGACGTAGCTAGGGCTTTTTTTAATTATTGTTTTTTTTGTTTCGAGATCGAAATGAAGAAAGTATGCTGATTTTTGCATATTGATGAATGGACGCATTTGATTAATATTACATCAGCAAGTTGTTTGCCTAAGTATACGCCTTTTAAAACAACTGTAACCTTTGACAATTCTGTACATCACACCGTTCTCGGAGAAGAAGGTAAATTATTTGTAGAATAGTGTAGTGAGAGCCGGTTATATGCATGCATGAGACGTCAATGATAAGAATCTGACGGTTAGCAGATTGATGGGACACAATTTTTGGCGTAATCTTAGAGGTACACTCCAGTTTTATGGTCTCTATCCTACTATTTATTTGCATTCGGCTGTATTTATAGTCTAGAAATGAATTTAGTAGAAAAACCTTTTCGTTCGGGTAATTGGTGCTAGTTTCGGGGAAATCAAATCTACGCACTTCGGATTTTAGCTCTTATTTCACTTTTTGTGTACTGGACACGCCCTGATTGTGTACCAAGCTGCTCCAAGGTGGTTAAATTCTTTAATGATCGTCAATCCTATCCTAAAATATAGGTTTATTCAACAGCTTGCCCGTTTTATATCCGGTGTGCATCTGTGTTTGACAGTTTCTTGTTGTCTATTTTAGGTCCAACAATTGAAAGCGAAAATGAGAAGCTTGAGAAACTATGAATATGTTCTTTGAATCTTTGGTACAAAGTAAAAACATTCGCTGGTGAATTGGCAACTAAATATCGTATTCACAGAAATCAAGCTATATTCCAATTGCATTCATTTACCCTTTCTGCTATAGAGCCTGCTATCATTATATTCTTGATTATTGAATGCAATCGGTGAATGGGAATTAAAGATTAATATTAGTAGCTGAACTCATTAAACGCTGGTCTTTCCCTGTGCTTATGCGGGCAAGGTAAGTTTTCTTCGTGCAAAATTGTTCGTACTTGGCCATAACTGATTAGGTAACGGTTCATTATCCTTAGTTGAGCCAATTTTGTTCAACATTATACAAGCAGCAAATGCACCAAGTTTTGGCCGTTTTATTTGCAAAAATCATTCTGAAATTTTCGATCTTGGTCTAATTGTGTATTTAGGATATGTTTGTGACTGTTACATATTGATCCACGAAATTCAGCAAAACGATAGAAAAATGAATACAAAATTGATATTAGTGACAAAAGTACCAATAGCAAAACTTCTCGGATGTTCAGCAGGTTCACCAATTCCAGAAAGATGACAAAACTCAAATGTTGGCACTTTCTAGAAACCTCCCGGATGTTCGATACGTCTTCAAACTCCGGGGAAGTGACCAAATTTAGATACCGGCCAATCCAGAGGACTTCCCAGATGTCCGGTAAGTTTGTAAGTACACAATAAGTGGTCGAACTCAGGTATCGGCACTTTCGAGGAGCCTCCCGGATGGTCGGTAGGTCGAGTTGCCGCGTGTCGCACGTGTCACACTGGGTTGTGAGGCGCCGGAGCGAGTCGTTGTTTTCACTAATTGTGAAAGCGTGGCTAGGGTGGAGATGCACGTGGCTTGTGATATATCCTGTCCACCTTACAGTACGTTGGATAGTTGTTGTTAAAGTAAAATAGTTCTACAAGCGGTGCGAAAGGGAAAGTGCACCAAAAATATCAGTGTACTAAAAATGCTCGTACTATTTCTAAATTAAGAATAGGACTCGCTAGCAAGGCATTCCTAATTTGTCACATAATTGTGACCGAAAGAACAATAATTAGTACAACATCTTCCGTTATAATAGTTCAGCTACTCTATCTCATGTTGACCTAGAAATATCATGGATTGCAGGGGCTCGTACTAACTAATCTCTCTCTCAGATAATATAAATAGACGTCTTGTTCTTGATGTGTCGGAAATCAAGCATGAAACCGTGAACTAAAATCGACATATCGGATTTTTTAGTGGATTTAGCGCTTTGAAAAGGTCGAAATATGAAATGAGTTTGATATTATAACGGTATGTCCTGTCCGAAAAGGCACAGACAGATGATGATATCCAAGAGCAAATTGCAAATTCTTGGAATCTATAGTATTTGGGAATGTTCTTCGTATGAATGAGTGTTAGGATAATTCAATACCCAAAGAATTGAACGTCTCTGGTAGAAAAAATAATTTGCGATAAAGCAATTAGTTCACACGGCACCTTTGACTGAGATCTCTTGGATACGTCATGATCTCTACTTGGTCCTATCTGTTATTCTATTATTATGGTGAGATATGAAAGTGATGCACGGCATATTTTATCGCCAGTGCTGTTATAAACGTTGTGTCGAATTACATCGCGCTCGAATTGCACAGACAGACTGGTACTCATTTTTTCACTACACCCGAAGCTTTGCTCTGTCACTATTTGAAAAATTCGCCTTAATTTCCAAAAATTGTGTTTACTTCTACAATGAGTTTTTCTTCCATACCTGAATTGACTATGTTCAAAATAGCTTCCACAGATTCACTGACTTTGTCTTAAAATTGTGCTTGCTACGATAGCTCGGCTCATCTCAATTAATTCCAGAACTTATCTGCAAGTTTGTGGTTTAATAGTACTGCTACGCTATAATTACGTGCATGACAGAACTAAACCGTCTATCGGTGAAAGCATGTGTCGCTATTGCTACCATGGTTAGAAATGAAAAGAAATTTACGCAAACACCAAGTGAAAAGATATTATGGGTACTGTATTGCACAAATCACCGATCACTGCTCCATATTATTACAGACTTAACGGACCAAGGCGATAAAACTTAGGATAACGTATGGTGTTCAGAAATCAGTAGCAGATTTGGTCTACGCCTATACAACATAGTGTGATTGAAAATAATTACAGCGCAGTAATACTTAATCAAATGTAATGTATGGATAACTTCTGTGAAAGTAATGAAAGTGTAAGCATTGGTTTTCCGTTTACTGAGAACAGATTTGAAGGCAAAACTATCATCGTCGAATCGAGAAGGGTTTCCATCGACAATTTGTAGTGCCACTAACTATTACATTCCACTGCTGGGAGACACCAAACGACGGGAGGACAGGTGGTGGCACACCACATTACACGAGTTGTATGTTTAAGGGATTTTCACAGGCCGATGTACTAATGTCCCAAGGGGAGAGAATTAGTTTTCGTAAATGGATAACTATTTTTCATGCAGTGTCGTGGAATTTTTTTATTTAACGTACAGTATTATTTTTGTGCTGGCAACTGTAATCATCCCGTTGACTCCAGTGAGTAAACCAAGAAGGTTTTCGCCCAAATCAGCACTCCTGAGTTGTTCGACTATTCCATACCACTATTGTTGTTGTGTTGGTGCTTTCTTACGATGCGTTTGAGGGACCCCTTTTCTATCTCTGACTCTAGACTCACCCTCAGGAGGAGTTCTCTGCGATTTCTAGTCACTCCTTTCTTTCTCCATGCCCTTCGGTGGTACAATCTCTCTCCATCGCGGTGCCTCTGTTGTGGATCGTATTCTACAGTCGCCTCATCTCCTCTTCCGATCAGCATCTTGTCTTCCCCGCAAGTGGTTACTGTCTCTATTTTGGGTTTGATGATGGTGTTCTTTTCTCCTCTTTGGAGGATTGCACCACACACGCACACACACACACGAATTCCAAGTAATTCATACCAATTCAAAACTTGATTTAGATGAAATCGTAAACAACACAGCCGAGTGCAACCAAAAATGTTATTAGTATACCAATGAATATTGATTTAGGATCCGAAGACGAAAAGTTAAAATTAGTGTTCAAAAAATTAATCAGAAAATTCGGTGTTTGAACGAAAAGATAGATTCTTCAAAAGAATCCGGCAAGTATTGTTAAGTAGATCCTGCGCAATCCACCAACTTCAAACGTAGAAAGGATAGAAGCGTTTGAATTGCAAATACCTTTATTTAGAAACGCCTGAAAGCAAATGACGAAATTAATCCGAATAGAACAAAACAACTGAATCATAAGTTTACGATAATCGCGAAAGTCTAGAAGAACAAAATCAGAAATTTGACACAGAATAACGTTTTGAACCGAATTACTCCCTCGAAGAAGCGCGAATAAGTTGGTAAACAATAGACCTTGAATGCATCCCTTAGAGGAGCTTCATGTAACCGAATCAGCTATTAATGAGAATTAACCTGTCATCATGAAAGAACTGCTGTTCATTCCCATGTGATAAGCTTACTTCGAGGCTGGTTTTTAGTTAGCTTTGATTCTCAAGTTAAATCTGTTGGAGATGGGGCGACTTAACAGTTCAGCGACTGAGCCTGGAGTGGAGCATCATGCTCCGTGTGGCATCGTCCTTGGATGCTGAGTTGTGGCGGGCGATATCACTATTTGTGGTATGGAAGGTTTAGTGCATGGAATGGTTTAGGTCATGCACATTAACTGTAAAGTTCATGCACTAAATGGTTTAGTGCATGGATTACGGTACGTAGTTAAGACAGCCTGTCACTTTCAGTTGATAATTTAATCGGCTGTGTCGCCGCCATCGTAAAGGCAACATGTTTCACGCACACGCTGTTCGATCTGCACACCACTTTTGTTGTAACAAAATCTTTTCTCTGCACGCTTATTAACGCAGTATCCCAATTCTTTTCTACAGAAAATTAATATCCTTCTCTTTTAATCATATTGGTTTCCTTTCTTTTACTTCCTTTTCCACACGTTATAAAAATCTTCAATCTCCTAAAGAAGCACATGAATCCTAGACCTTTACATAAATTTTGAGAATTTCTAGCAGCACTGAACGTCACATGTAGCAACTGCATACTTGCAGTTGTCGAAGCACGATTTTCATAGTAAACACCTCCACGGTCTCACCAGCTATCGATCGTCACTGTCTCCCTTCGTCTTTGGTTTCTTCTCATAATTCGTATTCGGGAATAAATTTTTGAAACTGACTCTGTAAAGTGAAAACCAAGCGTCACATCCTGGTATTATTTATCGATTCAAGATTTGTGTATATTGACAGAAACCAAGCTCAGTACACCCGATGTTCTTACCTCGAGAGTAGTACTAGACTTCGTATCATCCCATTAGAATGTAATTGTTTCTATGAAACTAGCATTTGTAGCAGAGAATTCGCTTGGATCAACTTGGTGACACACCTGGCTTTGACAAATACAAGGCACCTGCACTTTATAATATTGTCAGGCGAATTCAGAAAATAATCTAGACATCTCCTGTCTCTTCATTGAGCCTTGCATGTCATGTGCAGGTAGCCGTAGATAATCTACAATTGTTCTCATTTCGTGTCATACGCAAGTCAAACAAGATGAAGCTGTAGAAATGAAACCAGTACAAATGATGTGGCAAATACTTGTTTACTCTACTTAATACTGACTTAGTAACTGTAAGACAAAGGAAAATCAATGAAACTTCTGCGATTGCATGAGACTTTGCAACTGCTGTATTGGCGCCTTTTTATTCTTTTTTATTGGACGAAAAGAATGCATGAAGCGATTCAGTACATCTCAGGCTTATATGAAAGGCGAAAGCAAAATAATATCGTTAGATTAATGCCAACTTGGTCTGATTGCTGACTGTGTTGGACTCGATTAGGAGTATAACCACAGTGACAGAAAACGACTATCCGTTTTTGAGCCTATGCAACAGTCTGTAGAATTAGTAAAATATGTGCTTCGGTTCGGCAATCAAATACATGCCTAAAACAAAATTTTATGTACAATCTTTTCTGAAACTGAAAGCATATTGTTGCAAGACAAATATTTTGAGCTCAATTTATGAACAAGAAATTTGTAATTATCAAATTTTTGTTACTGCAAACGAATATGGAAATTAAAAAACAAGGTATGTAATCAAACACATCGCGTTGTTGAGGGATAATAGATTTCTTCACATCCCTCATTTACGAAAATTATTTTCTAACGTTGGACTAGCTTGCTTGTATTGTTGATGAAACACAGCCCAGCAAATCTGAAATTCCATATTTTTTCTCTTCAATTATGTGAAGTATAGTACAGTAGCAATGACTTGAAGAAATGGAGCCTAAGTTATATAATTTTGTATTGCAGGATTTTCGAGGTATTCGTGATTACTTTTCTTCGTTCAACATACTACCCAAATAATTGTATCTGCAGAAAAGAGTTATGAAGGGTAGTCTAAGCTAAAGAAGTCGAATAGATTACAGAAGCTCAAATTGCTACACCAACCGGACGTAGAGGCACGGGTGCGATAGCAGGAGCAAGCTCTATTCGCACCACCATCACTACCGCCCTTTTTCTAACCTGTCTGTCGCCTCGGCGATTACTCTGCTGCTACAATTCTATTACCTAGTCGCTCAAATTGCTACTTCTGTACTTCAAGGTTGAGAAATACAGTGGAAAGAGTATCGTGAAGTATTTATTAGAGTGATTTTCTTGTGAATCCTGAGCTTGTCAGTTCCTCGTCTTCAAAACAGTTGGATATGCCTCCTAACCATTTTCCTTCATGTTAGCAATGCCAATTGCTCACTTGAATCCCCACAGTCACAGTAGTTTCGTCGATTTGACCAGCAGCATTTCGTTCTATGAAACGGTCCCGACCGACTTGCTGCTGCTGCGTGAGGGACCGAATCTCGAACATGAGACGCACGCGTCAATGTTTCTCAGCTCCACAGTGTTTGGTATCGGACATTGAAGTCAGCGGATCGGTGAACCAGAAGTTGGCATCGACTCGAGTGGGAGGAAGCTGAACACTGAACCGGAATTGTTCGAAGGTGAAGCGACGGAAATGGATTTTGTTAGGAAAATATTTACTGCGTGTGGTCCGTACGTGTGCAAGATATTTCTGATGGAAGAGGTGATGAAAGTGGCGGAGGAAAAAGATCTCGTGGAACAGTTATCCTGGCATGTGTTCAAGTATTGTCGAAACGTAGAAGAACTTGTATTCTGGAGATACGAACCAGCGATGACGAAATAAGGAACTGCACCCTCACTTATACGCGAGTATGCTGGGTACCTGCGAGCAATTGAATGGTTGGGCAAAGAAGATGAGGAAGGTGCCCTCGATTTTGAGAAATGCACGAAGATGAGACGTTTGAGATCTAGCAATCTCAGCACCGTAGTGCTACTATCGTTTCTGAAAACGAGTGGGTTGACACTCGAAGAGCTCGACATTTCAATTATACCAGTTGAAGACACTGTGGAAGTTATCGAAACTATTCGGAATTTTTGCAAGCACTTGAATGTGATCAGGATAGGGAACGTAAAAGATGTTATCGACATAGTTGGCTATGTAAGTTACTCGTCGTTGATTTGTTCGTATGGCTCGAAGTTGAAAGATGCATGAGTGAATAGTCAAAATCCATGGTTTTTTTCGATAAAATAGAAATAGAATGGAGATATTGATCAAACACAAGCTAGCATTCTATTGGATACTGAGAGTCGATGAACCGCCACAAGTATGTTTTTTTCTTAGCGTCAGCCTCACGAAACATGCGAAGAAAGATGCGAGCAGCCGAAATAGCAATACGAGCCACTGCGAATTTTTTGGCCGACTCATCAATCGAGGCAGCGCCCAGTGCCGATGAAACGAGCTCGCGCTTTCAGCGCGATCCTCGCCGAAAACCCGACGAACTAATATTTATTTTGTTGCCGCCGTCCGGTATAACAGGCACCACCGCGCCCCAGGGTGGAATATTTGCTTCGATCTCGCTCGCGTTGTGGCTAGCACCGAAAACGGCGCACTCTATCGATAGATATAAGTAGCCACCCGCCCCCCAAGCCCTCTTCCGCTCAAATTATAAGACATCAAAAATAAAATTTTTGGGTTCGCCTGTCGCTTTGGTCACGTCGAAATTTTTGCGCGGAACAGCACCACGAGGCAAGCCGTCGAACAACACGCGCACAACTGTAATAATATTATCGTTGTCATCATCGTTAATTTCATTCGAATTGTTGTTGTCTTCCGCGTTATTGTTGTTAATTGTGCCATTCCAGGAATAGGGAACGAGCACGCTGGCGTCAGTAATTGGGCTCATTTTTGGGATCGGCCCGAAGACGATGAATTTGTCGTGGCCATCAACGTTGATGGCACGACCAATGTAGCTAGTTAGCCATGGTGCAACTAGCACCTTGACGACAACGTCAACATCGGGAACAACGCGGGCTTGGCGATTATTGTCGTCACCAAACGTCCATTTTTAGACGTCATGATTATCAATAAGTCCACCCAGACCGCTTAGAAAATCATTCCATTCATCCAAGGTGCATAGTGAACGAATCCAATATCTAGCGCCTATAATGTCGGTGCGTGTACGGATGTCTTCTTCGACATCTGTCAAATAGGGCGGAGACGCTTAGGTGCCTGTTCGATGACTGCATCACGCAATACAGCACTGAGTTTGCCGCGAGCATTAGCAATGAAAGCATTTGACGGCATGATGTTGGTAGCGTTTTGTATTTTGGGTATATGGTTGATGTTGTGAATGTAGTGATGATTTCGACAAGGTGACAAGAGTAGTTGAATATCAATGTAAGGAATACACAATGCGCAATTCAAGTTTAGTTGAGTGTCATGACAAGTTCTCACCGTTGCTGAAGTAATCGTTGATGAGCAATTTACGGTTTGATTTTAGGTAGTTGTCGTCGGGATAATGATGTCGAGTCTATAATCAATTCAAGAACGATGGGTGTTGGTATTTTGGGTCAAGTTTAAGTCAATGTCAACGTCGTCATGGCGTTGAGAATTGCTTGGATCGCAGCCAGATATTGTTGGGAGTGTGATACGCATTGAAGAAAGAAATCGAGAAAGGAACCAACGAAGAAATTCTGATGAAGAATGCTCATGCTGAAGCCAATATGTGAGAATAGCTGAGTCGAATATTTTTTGCCGCGATCTTTGAGCATGCCTTTTCCCGGTAGACCACTATGGCCGCAGATGATGGATGATGAACTTTTCTGACCGTAGAAGAAGGCGACGTCGCCGCAAGCCATGGAGACGTTAGCCGTTCTTAGACAAGGTTGCCTTTCCATCCGGTGTCTTTTTTACATGCCTTCTATACATGGTGGAAGAAATCGCCGTACACGGAGACAAGCTGCTCAAGGTTCATTTTTTCAATTGCATGCAAAATGTTGTCGTTGAGTTCAAGTTGAAGCAACCGCTGTACTTCGTCGGTGCGATGCTCATAGCCCACTTTTGTCCATTCTGGCGCATGCATGCTCGGATAAGATAATTCTGAACGATTGGAAAGAGCTTTGGTCACATCCAAACTCCCGCGTGCTACAGAGAAAGCGTCCGATATTGCATAACTCGTGATTGTTGAGGTTATAGAGCGTATATCCGACGCCGTTAACAATAGCTTGGAAACAATTGGAGCCACCATTGGCTTAGAAGCGTCGCTGTCGCCATCCTTTGCTGTGTTGAGTACGTGAACTTCCCTACGGCCATTCAGAGAATCATCAAGTGCGCACGCTTTGGATATAATTCTATCCAGCATCCGCCTCTCTAAACGAAGCCAGGATAGTGATTCGGCTAGCGTGTGAGTTAACGAAGCCATCGCTTTTTCGTAGTCGATTGGACTCAAGATAGGAACGTCGAGGTTTCCCGCATCATGCCCAGATTCGATTTCGTCCTAGCCATTCCGCCCATTTCTTATTGGAATGTTCTGAGCATGGTCGACAGCTTGTTGAGAGGATCCTGATATGTCGAGTAGGATTTCCCTTGGTTGAATGCGTGATGTTGTTGAACAGAAGGCAAGGTTGAACGTGCGTTGAAACGTCATGCAATAGAAAGTAGCAAGTTTATTGAATAAATTTCGAAGGGTCCAAATCATGATGATGGGATTTTGAAACGGCTAAGTAAGGCCATGCATTTCATCATTGCCACCAAACAAGATGTTTCGATGCTCATAAAGATCACAAGGGCATTCATAGAAGTTGTCAATAAAGTCATGGTAAGTCCAATCGTTTACATCTTGTGTTTGATGCTCTTGCCTTATCCATGCACCAATGTTGAGAAAAATGGTACGTAAGGCAAGATAAGGCACCAAATTAAAAGGATCTATGTATCGCACATGCGACTTACTAAATTTCCATTGTTGATTGATGGATAATGCACTTAATGTGCTATGATGCTAGCGCCAACGGTAGCTATTGGGGTCGGTGACAATGTCACATTTATGCGTCCCATAGTGGAATCTATCGGAAACAATAAGGCATTCTTCATTGACCCATGGTTTTGTTATTGCTAATGATTTCAACATATTGCAACTATTGTCATAATAACATGCTTTTGGTAGTATCCGAAATCTAGACAAAAGGACACCCAAAGCTGTTGCTGTGCCCTCGCATCCATACATGATGGGTAATCCAATGAGCTTGGGATATCGGAATGCATATTGAGCTGTGAAAATCCCAGGCGAATGGAAATCGAAGGCACGGTAATTTTTTTTGGAACTTTTTCCTATTTTCAGTACGCTTGGTTCGACCAAAGTCAATACAAGGACGTACTTTTGGGTTCGATGCAAAAAATTGACACGTTCTTACTTCTTCATCGAGCCTTCTTGCGGTAGATTCGACTTGTAGATTGCTACCAACCTGGTGCTTGGTTTTGTACGTCTCAACACTTCCGTTCGTGTTTAAGTTAAACGCATCCAAGTACTCATTCTGAAAAATTATCGCGCATCAAACCAACTCCGGAGCACTTATCTACAGCATCTTCAAAATGTAACCGTCCATGACACCGAAAATGTAGGCGTTAGCTACGGCAATACAGAGTCGTGATGCGGCAAGTATGTCATCTTGTACATCTTGCAAAAGTCGAAGATACATTCGCGCACATCGTGAACACACCCATTCATTCCGAGCATGAGAAGGACGAATGAATTTGATATTACTGTCAACGAATTTGATGGCCGCATGTTCGGATTGTTGCTTGCGAAGAACGCCACTTGCTATGAATCCACTTAGAAGGCATCTTGAAAATTCAAAGGTGTTAAAACGTACGTCCATGTCCGTAATAACGTCCACAAAATTTCCTCCATTTTCGTTGAAACATGTTGTCAGGAAATTGCATACAACCAGTTCTCATTCATGTTTGTGACCTACACATGAATTCATGAAGTAGCGAATTAGTTCATTTGCATGGCGAAGCATGGATTTTGGGTAGTCTGCAATGAATTCGTTTTTCCCCTCATGCCTCTTCGCTAACATGAATATCGCGTCCAGGAAGTCGCGTTGGAATTTCGTACGAAGGGTTAATTGCATAAATGACACATTCTTCATCGGTAACATAATATGCGTGGGACGCTCAAAACGAAGCAATTTGTTCGGTACCCCTGTTTGCTTTACGCTTCCATGATGAAAACGATTCTCGAAACGTCATACCAGAACCGCAAACATCAAGTAACCAGGAATCCAACAATTCTCTCGTAAATGCACGTTACTATGAAACGCATACTGTCCCATCTGATAAGCAGTCGTAGCGTACAAGATTACCACTGTTTCTCTCGTTGTCTCCTATTGAAGTACGAATCCGACCGTGATGCAGTGTGTGTAGCTGCATGGGATGTAAGTTGATGGCATTTGCAGAATGTAAAATCCGAACATCGTTGCAGCAATAACAACATGCCAAACTATCTCTTCCAACGAAAAAATGGCCACCTGAACAAACTTGACCGGAATTTTTTGCACTCTTCAACACACTCATAGTGCGAATAAGCACAGCTTTGTCCATCCTGCATGCAAATATGTTAAGCTTTATACGTAATGCGTAGTTGTTCCCTCCTCTATAAGTCATGCTTGCTGTCATGTGCTCATCATTGACTGCAGAAATAACAGTAACTTCACCATTGGTCAACATGCCAATCGCGTCTGTCTTCATGTATCTCTGTATGTTTATTGCAGAGAATGGTGCTGTATATCAAGTCAACATGTGATCAGATCCCAACATTTGCAGATCGACCTGCGCAATTCCAGCACTGCAATCTTGACTTTAATCCTTGACGCATCCGCTTACTTCTGCAATCCAACGTCATGATTGCAATAGCAGTGGATGCATGACCTATGAATCCAGTTTTATAAAAATACCATGCCGCATAATTATTATCCGCGTATGGGGGAACATTTTGTAGAAACCAGTCAATACGACGCTCATTTTCTCTAGAATTTGGTACTGAACGATACAGCATGCCTTGTACCTTTAATTTAATGTTGCGGTTTGATTTCAGCATGTAAACGTGCTCGAGATTGCTTTGCTCACTAAATCCAAAGCAAAAACATTCAAAATTCATCTCATGAGTGTCGTCCGCAGCACCATCATTCGTACAAGCAGTGAATGGTATGTGATGACAGAAATGCCATGTACGACTTTCGAAGTCCAAGCATTATGGATATGCTCGGATTTAGGCAGTCTTGCCTTGGCTGAAAATGCAAAACAGATGCTTGATGCTTGTTACGCAGCATGCATGCGACAATATCTTGGTCATATGCAACATCGCTCAGACATTGGTCTTCTAATCCGCAAAGCAATTCATCTATCAATCGTACTAGTGCTAGCAGTTGGTTTCGTTGCTTAGGTCGATGGTCAGGACAGATTACAGGAACAACATCTTCAATATCGTGGTGCACATTGTACTCAATTGTTAGATTTTTGCCTTGTATTGTCCATGGGTTCACAAAAGAAGTCAATGACGTCAATGAGATCAATTTTTTGTACAATTTCCTAATTCGCATCGTTCCAGTCATGTACGTATCCAATTCCTGAGCATGACTTTCTTCGCAGTCGTCAGCCATCAGTGGTACCGTATGGTTAGGTTGGCAAATGCATGTATATTGCATAGATTTGTTCGAATCCAAACA
>JAAUYH010248208.1_pt1 | contig 14079 bp, 7 predicted proteins | sample 7278061 | NCBI WGS metagenome assembly JAAUYH01 (sample SAMN14350203, study PRJNA611818) | marine sediment metagenome | isolation source: surface marine sediment (0.6m) | place: French Polynesia: Moorea | collected 2018-08
CGTTCTGAGGATAATCCTAACCGTCGTACTTTTTATAATGCGATGGAAACTTGCTTTACTAGTTTACCCTATCGTCGTCGGGTACTAGGACCAGCAGAAGTAATTGCTAATTTGCGATCGCATCAAATGCAAGATTTTCACTCTACTTGGTATCAACCCCATTCTATGACAGCAGCAGTGGTAGGAAATTTACCAGTAGAAGAGTTGATTAATATTGTTAGTGATAGTTTTGAACAATATTACGGTAATCAATCTACTAATAGTCTGGTTGCTAAATCCCTATCTTATAGTCCTGAGACTCCTTTTACAGAAATTGTCCGTCAAGAATTAACTGATGATAATTTGCAACAAGCCAGAATTGTGATGATGTGGCGTGTACCAGGAATGATGGATATTCAAGAAACTTATGCCCTGGATATTTTAGCAGTAATTTTAGGTCAAGGTAGGGTATCCCGACTTTTTAGAGACTTACGAGAAGAAAGAGGGATCGTAAGTCAAATTGGTGTGAGTAATATGACTCAAACTCAACAGGGAGTATTTTATATTTCGGCTAAATTACCAGCAGAAAATATTACAGAAGTAGAAACTGCAATTAGTGAACATATCCGCACAATCCACAATGAACCTATTGCAGAAAAGGATATTATCCGCATCCGTACTCAAGTAGCTAATCGGTTTGTTTTTGCTAATGAAAAGCCAAGCGATCGCGCTAATCTTTATGGCTATTACTATTCCCAATTAGGAGATTTAGCACCAGCTTTAAACTATCCTCAACATATTCAAGCATTAGAAGCATCTGATTTACAAAGCGCAGCACAAAAGTATCTCGATCCTGATGCTTATGGCATAGTTGTAATGAAACCTAGCAACTAATTATTACTAGTAAAAGGAATTAAATCCAAACGCTTTTGGGATTGGGTTAAAGCTGCTTCTGGAGTTTGGTTTCTTAATAAAGAGGCTTCAATAGCTCTCCCTAGATTTTCCGATAAACGAGTGTATTGGGTAATTATTGGGCGCGATCGCGCCCACTGCATCTGTTGTAAAAAGACTTCTAGTACAGGATTTTCTTGAATATACTGTTGATAAGCATCACTTTCTTGAGATTTTAAATTAATTGGTAAGTAACCAGTTTTTAACGCCCAAGTCGTTTGGAATTCTTCACTGAGGATATAAGCTAAAAATTCTTGACAAGCTTTTTCTTTCTGAGGATTAGATTTAAAAACAAATAAATTTTCTCCTCCTACTACTGCTGCTGGATTTTCTTTTATGGGAATGGGAAATACTCCGTAATCAATATCTGTTTGAGATAATTGTCCTAAAGTCCAAGGACCAGTTACTTGCATTGCTGCTTTTCCTGATAAGAAATTATCTAATTCATAACCTCTTTCGGGCGCGGATAACATAGCTACATTATCTTTTACCAAATCTGCACCTAATTGTAGTGTATCTATGACTCCTTGATTTACTATGTTGGGTTTATTTCCATCTAATAATTCTCCTCCAGCACTATAAATAAAAGGTAGCCAAGCAAATACTGTCCATTCACCTTTTCCTAAAGAAAGGAATATACCATAATTATCAATTATTCCATCATTATTTGTATCCTTAGTAAGTTTTTTAGCAGCTATTTTTAACTCCGACCAAGTCTTAGGGGTATCTGTAATTCCTGCTTGTGCAAATAAACTGGGACGATAAAATATTGCAGCATTATTAGTAGCGAAAGGAACAGAATAAACATGACCATTTAAAGTCATAGACTCAAACATAGCAGGATCGATTTCTTGCTTAATTGGAGAACTATTCAGCCAAGTTTCTAAGGGTAATAATGCCCCCAAATCTACTAACTTTCCTGTTAACTGTGCTACAAACCACAGCATATCTGGAGGTTCACCACTAACTGTTGCAGCGAAGATTTTAGGCAATTGTGCATCTGGCTGTCCTACATACAAAGCCTGTATTTCGATATCGGGATGAGACTCATTAAATTTAGCTACTAAATCATTAAAAACATCCCTATTTTCTGGTGGATTTATGCCATGCCATAAAGTAACTTTAGTAACATTATTGTCTTGATAATTATTTTGACAACCGTTAAGAAAAATAAAACTACAACAAAGTATTGTAATCAAAGTAACTTTTTTGAGATTTTTTATAAAATTAAATATCATAATCATAAATTATATGAATATTTACCTAGTTTAAATTTAATTTAAGCAAAGTAGGTTTTTAAGTTATTAAGTTACCATGATTAAGGTTCAAAACATTAACTAATTTGTATAATTTTACTGACTACTTAAAATATTCCTTGTTCCAGAATCACGGTAAAAAAGTTCGGTTTTACCACTTCAAAGATTCTGGCAATCTCGATAGGATAATACACAAGCCTATAGAAAATAGTATTTATCAAAATTTATTTGGGTACTAATAAGATTAGTTAGCGGGTTTGGGAGGTGGAAATAAGAGTGCAAAATTGGTTACTACAAAATCTAAGTGATATTTTCAATCGTAGTGAAGACTATGTCTATCAAGATACAGAAAAAGTTTCTGTTTCCGCAATAGATGCTGTGGATACACTACAAGAAAACTTCCGATTATCAGCATTAAAAGCTCAAAGAGAGTGGTTTGGTGCGATCGCAGCAGTGGAAAAACTTTTATTATCTAAGACAAAAAAAGATGATAATTCGCTTCAAGGGGTTATATTTTCTGCTCCTGTTCCAATTTTAAGCAATTCATCTTTACTAACTCATTTTAAGACAGGTATATTCACTCCAGAAGCTTTTAATCTCAAAGCTTTAATGCCTTGTGGTGAGCCAAAAAGCCAACCCAAACTTTTAAACAACTCCCAAATATTAGAACTACCTCTAATTCCTAACGATCCTATTGCCCAAGAGCAATTTTGTATAGTTTTAACTGCTACTTTTTCCTTGGTAATGGTTTTAGGAAAAGATACTAAAGATACTCCTACTTTTCATTTTTCCTTTGCACCAGAAATTATACAAGAAGTTTGGCAGACCTTGCGATCGCGTTTATCTCTAGTAAATTATGAGCGATTATCAGAAATAGATAGCTTAATCAAGGAATTTGAGCCTGTTAACCCTGACTATCGCCTAGTAAGTCAGTTTAGTCGTGAATTGCTTAATAATTTACCTAATCTTACTGCTTTAGCTATTGAAAACTCCCGACCTATAGACCAAGTTACCCAAAGAGAGTCTATATCTTCTGTGGCGACTGCTACTTCTAGTAGTAAGTTAGAAATGGAATTATTACAAGCTCTAACCCACGAAATTCGCACACCCCTAACCACCATTCGCACCCTCACAAGACTGCTTTTAAAAAGGAAAAAAGACTTTCAACCCAAAGTTATTCAACGCCTCCAAACCATCGATCAAGAATGTACTGAACAAATCGAAAGGATGGAGTTAATATTTCGCGCTGCGGAATTAGAGTCTGCACCGATGAGAGCTTCTTCTGTTGATCTAACCTCTTGTTGTTTAGAATCACTCTTAGAACATACTATTCCTCGTTGGGAAAAACAAGCACAAAGAAGAAACATTCATCTCGATGTAACTCTTCCCCACAAACTACCAGAAGTAGTAAGTAATCCAGCCATGTTAGACCAAGTATTAACAGGTTTGATCGAAAGTTGTACCCGTAGCTTACCCACAGGAGGAAAAATTCGGGTTAATGTCTCCACAGCAGGCGATCGCTTAAAATTACAGGTTATCTCTCAGTCTGCTAATAACCCCTTAAAAGCCTTGGGTCAATTATTAATGTTTCAACCAGAAACAGGTTGTTTGAGTCTCAACCTAAAAGTAACTAAAAATATGTTTCAAGCTTTGGGGGGAAAACTAACAGTAAGACAAAGATCCAGACAAGCAGAAGAACTTACAGTCTTTCTACCATTAAATAATTAACAGCGTTCAATAGTTGAGATAGTTATTGGGGAATGGGGAGACTGGGAGAGTTGGGAATGCGCTCTTGCTAAAAACCGACTAACTACTAACTACTAACTACTAACTACTAACTACTCCCTACTTATTACTTATTACTTCATTCTGAGTCCTTTTGTTGACATTGTGATAAATTATCGGGAACACGAGGCACAGTACCAGCAGTAGGATAAGGAGTTAAAATTATTCTGCCATCTTCAGTTTTAATAAATCCTCTAGCTGGATAAATATCTCCAACAGATGTTTTTACTGGTTGAATTGGAGGCGTAATATTATAGGTTGTTTTATGATTATGCAACTGAGAATTATTGGGTATAATAGTTTGTCCATCATGAAGCAATACTTCTCCACTTAAAGCTAAATTGGGTGCAGGAGGGACACCCCCTTTTCCTTTGATGATAAAAGTGTTAGTATTTTCTGCTGTGGTTTGATTTGCCTGACAAATTCTATCTGCAACTTGATTCGATTCAACTACATTAGCTTCAGATAAATTAGTGTCAACAACAAAATTTTCTGAAATTAGATTTGGTCCAGATTCTGAACTAGCATCTAAATCATTAGTAGCATTACCAGGAGTAGCATTTCTTGGTTCAATACCTAAAATTGCATCCGCCCTAACTAAAATCTCTCCTCCGTCTCCTTGTTCTGCACTAGCAATAATATCATTACCATTACCAGGTATTTGACTAGCAAAGGCAATTATAACACTACTTTCAATGTTAACGTTGCCACCATCAGCATTACCAGAAGCTACTGCTGATATTTGGCTGTTGTTATCCAAAATTAGATGATTTGCGACAAATAAATTAACATCAGCACCTCTACCAAAATTGGTATTAGCAATAATAAAGCCATTATCAAGGGTTAAAGAGTCTGTGAAAATACTTAAAGCTCCTCCGTTTCCCTGTCCTATACTATCTACAGAAATTTGACCGCCATCGGTTATGTCCAGATTAGAAGTAGTGATATTAATCTCACCTGCATCATTATTAGTGAAACTTGAACTGGCTATCGCACTATTTAACAACACATTACCAGAGCTACCGCCAGATATTTCTATGGATTCAGAAGAATTTATTGTAATCGCTCCACCTGCTCCACCTCGATTAATAATTCCTTGTCTGGTTGCAATACCACTAGTTGATGAAATTCGTCCTCTATCTTCAATATTTAATCTTTGAGTATTAATAGTAATATTTCCTGCTGCACCATTGCCAAAACCAGTACTAGAAAATATCCCTGTTGCAACTAATGAATCTGGTAAAGTTCTCAATATATCAATTTGCCCTGAAGCATTAATAGTAATATCTCCTCCATGTCCTTCTCCCAATGTCCCACTGGAAATCAATCCACCATCTAAAATAGTCAAATAAGAAGTATTAATTTGCAGTATGTTTCCGTCTCCCCTACTACCTAGAAGAGGATTATTAATTATTCCAGAACCATCTATTTCTAGAGAGTCACTAGTATTTATTGTTAAACTTCCTGATGCTCCTTCGCTATTGGTAGAACTACCAATAATTCCACCTTCTCTAAGCTGCAATTGAGAAGTATTGATAGTAACATTTCCTGCTGCTCCTGTTCCATCTGTTGCTGAAAAAATCCCTATTCCATTATTTAATATAGTATCTACATCTAGCGGGTCTTCTATATCAAAAAGCCTTCTGATAAATACTTCTTGAAACTCATCAAATCCTGTTCCCACTATCTCTATTGACTTCATAACATCAACATTAATATTTCCTGCGTCTCCTTCTCCTCTAGTAGCAGTTGTAATATTTGCTCTATTATTGATCGCTAATTCCCTAGCATTAATACTAATATCTCCACCTACTTCAGAACCAGCAACTACAGAACTAATTTGCGAACCATGAGCTAAAGATATGCGGTCGCCTTGCAAGCTAATAGAAGCTTCACTAGTAGTTATTGTTGCATCTTGAGTTAAGCTGATCTCGCCAAAGTTAGTAACTCCATCATATCCAGGGTCAAACCTAGAATTAGCTGGCTCTAAATTAACTACACTATTACCTGTCACACTTCCTAATTCAATATTCCCTTTACCTAATGAAGCAGTGATTTTACCTCCTTCTAATAGAATATTTCCGCCAATTAAAGCTAAATTTTCTCCTGGTGCTACTCTTAAACCTACACCCCCTGCCACAGATTGATTGACAATATCCCCTGGATTATCCCGAAATCTTAAACCAATGGGTGCATTAATTGTTAGTAGAGGTTTAACTGGATTAGAAGCAGCAAATTCTACACCATCAGCAAAGATAATACTATCCGCAGTGCTTCCGTAAAATGAACCACCAATTTGCAGACTAGCATTGTTACCAAAAATAATTCCGTGGGGATTGATTAAAAATAAATTCGCCCCACCATTAGCACGGATTAATCCGTCAATATGGGAGATCTTTCCCCCTGTAACCCGAGAAAAGATGTTAACTACATCTAGGGCGTTGTTAAAGAAAGCTTCACTACCTGTAGGTACAGAAAACTCCCCAAAACTGTGAAATAAATTGTCTCCAGCGCGTGAGCCATTCTCAATTCTAATGACGTTATCTGTAGTAGTTACAGTGGTATTGGTGCTGCCATCAGTGATAATTTGAGCATTAACAGGAACAGCTATGGTAGTTCCAAGACAGAGACTCGGAAGTAGTGAGTATAAACGTTTCATCAATATAGGATATTGCCAAAAATTGCCCACATTAATTATAAGTAAGTATCCTATACTTTCTGTTTATAGAAGTTCTAATTTGATTATGGTATATTTCAATACTTTGCACCTAATTTTTAATTTATCTGTGATGTTTGCGAAAAGGGAAAAGCGAAAAGCGAAAAGGGAAAAAGGACATAAATTGATTATAATTGCAGACATCATGTAATTTTTTAGTACTAGTCCAAGATATCAGATATAGTTAAGCACCTTGGTTGAAAGTTAATTGTTGATTATGACTCTTGCATAAATATTTTGTGGTATTGTTATAGTTTTTTTGATTCCAACTTTTGTCAATCAAAATAGTAAGAATTAATCAATTTTTTCGTGGCTCGCTCAAGATTGCTAAGGCGTGATCACATTGATTCATTCCTCGTCATACCAAATCCTGTTGTCAAAATCCACTCTTGATTGACGCGGTTGAAAACGGCACACTATACAAACAAATGCCTATGCAGACTAAAAGAATAAAGGGGTTATAAGAATCGGATTTAGTATCACTGCTCATCCCTTTATTGACAGCCTAATGAATTTTGAGCAACACGAGCAAAAGTACTAGCAGTAGGATAAGCAGTTAAAATTACTCTGCCATCTTCAGTTTTAATCACACCTCTAGCAGGATAAATATCCCCTAGAGAAGTTTTCACTGGTTGGATTTGAAACGCAGTATTATAGTTTGTTTGCTGCTGATTATTGAACTGGGAAATATCAGGTGTAATAGGTTTTCCATCACTAAGTAATACTTCAGCACTTAAAGGTAAATTGGGTGCAGGAGGTACACCGCCTTTACCTGTGACTATAAAGCTAGTTGTTCCCCTCTCAGAAGGACAAGCATCTTTTGCAACTGTTTCAGCAGAAACGACATTACTAGATAATTCAGCAGTTTCTTGAAGACCATTAGTATCAGGAACATTGAAAATAACATTGCCATCCAAACCAAATTCGGAACTAGCATCAATATCGTTAGTCCTGTTTCCTGCTATAGCTGGACGTTCTTCAATACCGAAAAGAGCCTCTGCTGTAATACTAATATCACCTCCGTCTCCTCGTTCCGCCCTAGCAATAATGTCATTACCATCACCACTACTGTTATTAGGAAAAGCAACAATAAACTCCGCATTAATATCAATATCTCCTCCATTAGCATCTTCAAAAGCTCTAGCTGTAATTGTGCTGTTATTGCGTAGAGTAAGATTATTCTCTATTTCTAAGAAGATGTTACCGCCTTCTCTTACTGCGGTGTCTGCTTCTAGTGTTCCTTGATTTAGTTCAATAGAATCTGCCGTAATTTCCAAATTACCAGCACTACCTATATCTGATTGATTACTACTGACACTGATCCTAGCTCCATCTCGAACTATCAGTTCTCCAGTAAAGATGGTTAAATTGCCTCCATCTCCTGTCCCAACCAATGTTTCGCCTCTTTCTGTATTTAAAACATCTCCAGTTTCGGCCCTTATACTGCTGAGTAGAGATGGAGCATCTTCTGAAACACCAATAACCTCTAATGACTCTGTAGCAGTTATATTGATGTTACCTCCCTTACCTTCACCAAAAGTAGAAGCTGATATTTCTGCGCCATCTCTGACAATTAGTTTTTTAGTATTAACAGTCAAGTCTCCTGCTTGTCCAACACCACGAGTTTGAACTGATAATGCGCCTGGACGCGGTTCTTCTCTTGCTGATTGAATACCGCTTATTTCTACTAATTCAGAGGCATTAACAATAATACTTCCTCCTCCAGGGGTATCTATAGTAGAAGCTGATATTCTCGCACCATCTAGAACCAATAATCGTCTAGTGTTAATTTCTAAGTTACCAGCACTACCACTTCCTCTAGCATCACTTTGTAATCTACTTGGTCTTTCCCTGTCTCCACCATTATTACCTCCTCCTCCACCTCCTCCTCCATTATTACCTCTTCCTCCTCCAGAGTTGTTACCTCCTCCTCCACCACCACCAGAGTTATTACCTCCTCCTCCACCAGAAGTGCCAATTAATTCTACTGATTCGATAGCATTTACAATAATACCGCCACTATTACCTTGACTGTCTGGTTCAGAAGAGGAGGATATTTGGGAGCCATCCCTAACAACAAGCTGGTTAGTCTCAATGTTAATTCCTTCTCCATCTTGACTCCCGAGAGTGTCAGCAATAATTCTTGACTCATCAACTACAGAAATACGTCCACCCTTAATTGAAATTGCTCCTCCTCCCTCTCCACTGGTTTCTAATCTAGCTCCCTGTGTCAGTTGAATTTCTCCAGAGTTTGGGACTTCTCGATAATCTAAGACAAAGTTTTGAGCAGTTTGATTGAGATGAACTAAATTATTATCTGTATTGCTTCCTAACTCAATTCTTCCTTCCTCTGCTCTAAGACGGCTACCTTCTAAAATTACATTACCACCAACAATTGCTAAGGTTTCTCCTGTATCTACTTCAAGAACACTTTTGTTGACGGTAATATCCCCTGGATTATCTCGAAATCTTAAACCAATGGGTGCATTAATAGTTAGTATGGGTTTGACTGGGTTAGATGCAGCAAACTCTATACTATTAGGAAAGATAATACTGTCGGCAGTACTTCCATAAAATGAACCACCAAGATTTAATCTTGCACCCTCGCCAAATAAAATACCAGCAGGATTGATTAAAAATAAATTTGCACCACCATTAGCACCGATTAATCCGTCAATATTGGAGATATTTCCCCCTGTGACGCGAGAAAATATATTAACTACATCACTAGCATTGTTAAAGAAAGCTTCACTCCCTGTAGGTACAGAAAACTCCCTAAAACTATGAAATAAATTGCCCCCAGCGCGATCGCCATCATCAATTCTTACCCCATTATCTGTAGGAGTTAAAGTTGTATTGGTGCTGCCATCAGTGGTAATTTGAGCATTAACAGGAACAGCTACAGTAATCCCAAGAAAGAAACTAGAAACTATTGAGTATAAACTTTTCATTAGAAGTATTTACAAACCTCTTTAAAAACATCAGTAGTTATGCACTTCAATAGGTCGCGATAGTTGAGATAGGCAAGAGGCATTGGAATGACTATAATAGCCAATGGCAAAATTTTTAAGTTAGATGAAGCAACTATTTTAAACTATTTGGGTTTCTTGTCGTAAATAAGCCTCGATAAAGGAGTCAAGATTGCCATTCATTACATCATTAATATCCGTGGTTTCTTGTTCTGTCCGCAAATCTTTAACCATTTGATAGGGATGAAAGACATAGTTACGGATTTGATTTCCCCAAGCAGCTTCTACCATATCTCCCCGAATTTCAGCGATTTCTTTGGCTCTTTGTTCTTCCAATATTACGAGTAATTTGGCTTTGAGTAAGGTAAGAGCTTTTTCTTTATTTTGGAGTTGCGATCGCTCTTCGGTGCAACGTACAGCTAAACCAGTAGGTATATGGACAATTCTTACTGCGGTTTCTACTTTGTTAACGTTTTGTCCTCCTTTTCCTCCAGCGCGAGAAGTAGTAATTTCTAAGTCTTTTTCAGGAATTTCCACATCAATGCTTTCATCTCCTAAGTTTGGCATTACTTCAATACCTGCAAAACTGGTTTGCCGTTTGCCATTAGCATTAAAAGGAGATATTCTCACTAAGCGATGTGTGCCTTTTTCCCCTTTAAGATAGCCATAAGCATAACGCCCTTCAATTTCGAGAGTCGCGGATTTAATTCCTGCTTCATCCCCTGGTGATTCTTCAGTCAGACGTACCTTATAACCTTGTTTTTCTCCCCAACGAGTGTACATTCGTAGTAGCATTTCTGCCCAGTCTTGAGCATCTGTACCACCTGCGCCAGCATTGATAGTTAGGATTGCACCTTTGGTGTCATAATTACCAGCAAGCAGTCTTTGTAACTCCCAACGCTCTAATTCTTGTTCTAACTGTTGAAGATTCTCTTGAGCTTCTGTAGCTAGAGCTTCATCTGTTTCTAATTCTAGCAGTTCCGCGATCGCTTTAGAATCTTCTAGAGATGTTTGCCACTGATGATACTGCTCTAGATTTGACTTTAGGTCGTTTAGTTCCTGTAAAGTTGTTTGTGCTTGTTCTTGATTATCCCAGAATTCAGGTTGAGATGCTACTTGTTCTAAGTCCTGAATTTTTGCTTTGAGAGCAGGTAAGTCAAAGATAGTCCTGGGTTTTACCCAGGCGTAAAGATACCGCTTCAATTTCCCGTTTTAATTCCGATACTTCCATTAGTTTCTTTTTAATTGTTTATTGTCTCTTATTTTAATCATAGAGTCTAATTAATAAATTAGAATAAGCTAGCCTTGGTTTTAGTGTTTCCTATTCATAGATATCTCTTTACGAAGTAACTTTTATCTGGTGTATATCTGCTTTAGTAGTGATCAAAAGTAACCAAAAAAATTTTCAATACTTGTAAATCAAAAACGCAATTTTGGAGCAATTTACCACAATATTCACCAATAACACGGAAAAATATCCGATTTATACCTAATGTATCTCAGCTTCCTAACAGATAAAACCGTATAATTATTATATACATTTAAATATACTTATTTAACTATCAAAATTAAACACATTGCTATTAGAAGAATCACAAATACTAAAAGCTTTCCTAATACCATATTAGTCAGTTGTTGTACTCACTAGAACTTTTGATTTAGGAAGCTTACTATATTAAATGTCAGAAGTTTCTTTCCTCTCAAGCAATCAAATACTATCAGCTTTGCCCAACTCTGTTTATCAGCGTTTAAAGCCCCATCTAGAACTTATCTCTCTTATTCCTGGGCAAGTATTACACAAATCTGGTGAGACAATCAAAGAGGTTTATTTTCCCCATCAGGCTTTAATTTCTTTAGTTTTGATAATGTCTGATAAATCCACAACGGAGATTGGTTTAGTAGGCAATGAAGGTATGGTGGGTCTTACTGCCATTTTAGGTGGTGACTCTACCACCAGCTTATCAATGGTGCAGATTGCAGGTACAGCAATGAAACTTCCTAGCAACATACTTAACGAGGAATTTCATCGAGGGGAAGAACTGCAACAGCTACTATTACTTTATACTCAAGCACAACTAAGTCAAATTTCTCATATTGCTGCTTGCCAATCTCAGCATATTATTGAACAAAGATTTGCTCGTTGGTTACTTTTAGTTCGTGACTGTACAGGAAGAGACAGTTTACCCTTAACACAAAAATTAATTGCTTTGATGTTAGGAGTTCGTCGCGCTAGCATTACCGAAGCAGCAATTTCTCTCCAGCAAGCAGGAATAATTAATTATAGTAGAGGTCAGATTCTAATTGTTAACCCAAAAAAGTTAGAACAGATTGCCTGTGAATGCTATGGCAATATTAAATCTGAGTACACTCGCCTACTTGGTTCAATAAAGGATTTGAAATAAAATTCAATTTTTTTCCCTTATTTATGTACGCTAGCGTACCATCAAAGGTACTCAATTTAGGTATTATCTGTAGCAGACAAAACAAGCAATAAGTTTCAAAAGATCACTTTTTAAGAATTGTACTAAGTCGATCTTGAAAATTTGACTGTCAAACATCAATTGATGTTTTTTCCCTACCACCAATTTTTGCAACTTTTTTTCTAGTGACAGAAAACCCCGAACTAAAAATAATCAACCAAATACTAGCAGCTTTGCCTCAATCTGAATACCAACGTTTAGTCCCTCATCTAGAACTAGTATCATTACCTGGAGGAAGAGTTCTTCAAGAACCAGGTGAACCCATAAAAGAGGTTTATTTCCCTAATCAAGCCATGATTTCCCTGGTTTCGATTATGTCTGATGGCTCTACTACAGAGGTTGGTTTAGTCGGTAATGAAGGAATGGCAGGACTTCCAGCCATTCTAGGTGGTAACTGTACTACGAGCCGTTCTATTGTTCAAATTCCTGGTTCGGCAATGAAACTATCTGCTACAGTACTTCAGAGAGAATTTCATCGAGGTAGTAAACGCCAAGAGATACTCTTACTTTATACTCAAGCACTTTTAACCCAAGTTTCCCAAACTGCTGCTTGCAATCGCCAGCATAATATTAAAGAAAGATTAGCTCGCTGGCTATTACTAGTTCAAGATTCTGTCTTGAGTAATGAATTACCCTTAACTCAAGAATTTATTGCTAATATGCTAGGTACTCGTCGTTCTGGTGTAACAGTGGCTGCTGGAAAACTACAAAAAGCAGGTATAATCCGCTACCATCGCGGAAAAATCACAATTATCAATCAGGAAAACCTAGAAGCAGCAGCTTGTGAATGCTATAGTTTGGTACACAAAGAGTTTATTCGATTGTTAGGTTCTAAGGGTGGTTAAGAATCTGTAGGAGACAGTACAGACCTATTGACCAGTCTGAATTCAGAATTCAGAGTTAGCGAGTAAGCAAATGGGATTAAGACTCTTTACTTAACTCACTCACTTAGGATACAAGCTCCGTCGTTCACGACGGAAGAGGTTTGGCGGGAAGGGGCTTAAATAGACCCTGGTTGTGTTGTCTAATTTACTAGCTTAGTTTTCAAGCCCCCCCCGGAGGTTGCAAGCGCTTGCTTCCAAACCAGTTAAACTCTGAATTCAGAATTCTGAACTCTGCCCCCGAAGGGGCGCGGAGCGCACTCAAGGGAAGCGACTTGACACTTCCGCCACTAAATTTTTCGGCGTTGCTGAATGGGTAATGATTTTAGTTTAATTATTGAGGGAAAACATTGACGACTCCCATCGCGTATTGGCGAGGGATTCTGGGAGGGACTCACGGAAATCCGTTGTCTACGAGCCTGGACGCTATGCCAGCACCCACGGTGCGCCAAACACACACTACTCTCTCGCCTCTTGTTAGAGGTCTGAGCATACTTTTAATTTAGGTTTAGTTAGCTATGTTTATCAATTTTGTTTCGCTCAATCTAAAAGCTTGACTCGTAAAGGCTAGGTCTAGAGTGTCTTGCACCGAGATTGGGATTTCCCCAACCTACCTTTTAACCAGAGTGTCCATGTAAGGGGAGTCTCACCCACAATTTAGAGGTCTTTGCGACTTGCTAACTAAGGTTAATTTTCCCATAGTACAAAAATGTTTGCAAGTTTACCGAGGCATCGAGCCTCTTCAACTTGCGTTGTTTCCTCCCATCGGCTACCCCGTGGGTCTCCACAACTAAAAAAGAGTGACTACTCCCTCTCCCTCGAAGGGAGAGGGCTTCTAACCTCACGATTAGAACTTGCTCCCCTCTCTTGGTGCGCGTTCCCATGCTCGGGTTTCCCGAGGGGGGTCGCACCGCTGCGCCACTTATCTAGAACGAAGTTCCCCGACAGTACGACTTGAGAGCCAATTTCTTGCTTTTCGGAAGTCCTCCGATACGTTTCTATACCTCGATTACACAGTTCTTGAGCGGATGCTATATCACGGTCAGTTTTGTATAGGCACTC
>JAAUYH010004713.1_pt1 | contig 14076 bp, 6 predicted proteins | sample 7278061 | NCBI WGS metagenome assembly JAAUYH01 (sample SAMN14350203, study PRJNA611818) | marine sediment metagenome | isolation source: surface marine sediment (0.6m) | place: French Polynesia: Moorea | collected 2018-08
GCTTGGGGTAGGATGACGGATCCTTCTTCACAGTCTTGGTGTAAGACGGATCGGCGCGAATTTTCTTGTGCGCTTCGACGTAGATGTCCTCGATGTCATCAGCACCAATACCGTCACGGATGTATCCAGAGAAGCAAGCCTGGTACTTGTCCTCGTCTTCCTCCTGCAGGTACTCCATGTACTCCGAAATGTGGTTGCCGAGAATGCGCGACTTCAACATTTCCGGGTCAAATCCTTCCTCCTTAGTGTAGGCAGGGAAGCGCTTCTCGTTGTGAGGAATGTTGATTCCACCGTCGACCGCACCCTTCATCACAGCGAAGACCTTGTTGCCGGTGGTAGTGGCAACAAGTCCTATGTCGAGGATCGCGGAAAATGGGCGCTTTTCTTCCTCCTCCTCGATTTCGTACATTTCGCCATCGGCTTCTTCCTTACCCTTGTACATTTCCGCTAGTCCAATCTTCGCCAAATGACGACGGGCGATGAGAAGTCCGACAGCGTACGCGGCCGCGAAATTGGTCAAACCGCGCTTGATTCCATATCGCGGGAGTTCGTGAGCGTACGCGCAGGTGATGACCTCATCGCCAGTCAACTTCGCGACAACGATTTGAGCAATGATATCTCTATGGACGCGCGGGGTTAGAATCCGAGGTGGCAGACGTTCATGCAGGCATCACAGAGTCAAATCGAAGCAAGGGAGAGACAAAGTGAACGTACTTGTTTGTAAAGCGGACCACGAGTCGGTACTTGGGGGTGTTGTACTTTCGCTTGTCCTGGGTGACCATGCGTCGGCGCGCCTGGTAATCGGTCTTACCCTCTCGGCGACGACGCCATTTGGTCTGGTAGCGTCGATGGTAGGCCTTGTTCTTCGTGAACTTCACGCGCGCCATTGGGACGAGATTGGGCTAGCAACGGTACTGAGCTAGGCGACGACGGCGATATCACAAAGTCGGGGTGTGAGAGAGACGCCGGCGGGGGGTGTAAGCCGTCAGTTCCAAAAGACCATGGAAAAGTGAAAATATTTCGGAAAAGTTTGGAATTTGAAATTTCGATTACGAAACGTCTTACATGAAAACGAGGGTCGATTTTAATTAAAGCCACGTCTCCACTGCGTTCCCTCCGCATTACGCAGGCGTGTGCCATATTCACGCTGCAGCCGCGCATTCGAATTGCCAGCGGTGCTACTTCCCACACCCTGGCCAAGCCACCGTGTAGGTCGTGCCGCACTCGCGATATAGTAGGCGAATCCCACATTCCCGCCACACCGCTGTTTACCGCATTCTACCCGACCCCTGCAAACGCCACGCCCGCCTCAGGCCTCTCGAACGCGCCCGCAACCGACCCACCGTATTTCGCACGCATTGCATCATGATTCGCTCTGGCTCCAAGTTGCTGAAGAAGGGTGGGTCCGTGCGCAACCTGAACAAGGTTGGCAGCAAGTTTCGCTTCGTCGTCGAGTTCGAGACTGCTACGAAAATCCTCGCCACCTCCGATGTCGTCGTGACGTGGGAGCGAAAGGGGGTCGTGCTCAGCACGGAGCCCGTGAAGGTGGACCGTTCCTCGCGCGCCGCGAATTTCAGCGGGCAAAAACTGTCGCAGGTGGTGACCCTGTTCAAGCCGAAGAAGGGCGGCAAGGGCGGCGTGGACTTCGACGAGAAAGCGTATACCATTTGCGTGCGCTTGAACAACGACAAGGGTAAGATTATTGGCAAGATCCATCTCAACTTCGCCGAGTATGTGTCCATCCCCGAGTTCTCGAAGCGTATGGTGGCCAAACTATCCCACGATGGGGAACTCATTCTACGTGTGACTTCCACCTATGTCGGGGAGGCGAAAAAGCGGAAGGGTTCCCAAGGCTCGTCGAGCGTTTCGTCCTCTACTTTCGGTGGCGACTTCCGCAATGAGGACGCCAGGACAGCCACTGATTCGAACGACCAGAGCGATCTCACAGATTTGGAACTTCCCAATGATTTCGAGGAGGAGCCTGCCTCTCGTCCTAACCGTCCGCAGAAGAAAGATCTGGTAGCGTCTGACTCGCGCAGGGACCGCGAACGCAAGCGCACTGACAATCGCCCTTCGTTTTCCGGCGCCATCGCTGCATCACCGAGCCGAAGACGCGAGCGCGAACGAAAGAAGGAAAAGGAAGTCGCCACTTCCGCGGGATCCGTTCCTCTGGTCCCAGAAATTAGTACGAGGGAAGAAACCATTTCGAGTCGCGCCAAGACGGCGAATTCTTCCTACACCGACACGGGGTCGAGTGTTCGTGGTGCCACCGTGACTCGAGCAGAGTATGAGAAAGTGAAACGCGAGAACCGAGCACTCATTCGAAAAAACAACGATCTACAAGCACAAAATGAAGAACTCGAAGAGAAATTGACCTCAGCAGGACTCAATAGCAATGTCGGAAAAGTGGAACTGCTGGAGGGGGAATGCGAACGGTTGACGAAGGAAGTCAGAGATCTGAAAAGCCGTTTGAGCCGCGAGCCCGTCTATGCCGACGTCGTGCGCGAGCTGAAGGACGCCAAGATGGCGCTCGCAATCTTGAGTACCGAAAATGCAGAGCTGAAGAGCAGGCGACGCTAGTCCGTAGTGACGTATTATAAGCGAGTGGAAATGTGTTTCTCATGTGAGCGATTATTCGAGGAATTGTCGTGAACTGGACAAACGGTCTCACCTGCGTTTATAAGTTGCCGAGAGAAGCACAGCCACCGTGGTTTCGGGGGGAGCAACGTTAGCCGTCGCTCTAGTTCACATCTCTCGCCTAGCCTAATACACTAACGGTAAATTTTGTATCTTGTAGAACTTTCGGATTCAAATCACAATAAGCTTTACAACAGGACTGTATTGCTGCTGCGGTATTTACCGGCGCGCTGGTGTGTTGGCGACGCTGCTTTCCGCTTCGCTGGCTACATTGTTGCGCCGACTCTTCGTGGGGCTCCCACTCCTCCGTGCGTTGGAGTTGGCCAGTTTCTGGTACTTGTCTACGCGTCTCCACAACAGCTTGTCGAGTTTCGCACCGATTTTCCAACGTTCACCGCAATGCTGCATGGTGTCCGCGTACCGGCCCAAGGCCTCCCCGGGGCAGTCCTCAATCGGGCCATCGAAAGGTAGTTCGCGCGCCGCGGCGATATCGAACACGGTGTTCGTCGATACGGCCAGCCATCGTAACCGCTCGAGGTGCAACGTGTTCGCAATAGGCACTTGGCACCATGGCCGTTTACTCGCCAGCAACCGTTTCGGTTGCACGCCGGCCGGCTGGTCACGTTCGAGGAAATTGTGCAATCTCCGTACACCCTGTACGAGCCGAAGTGTTTCTACAAAAACATCCCAAGTCTGACGGAACGACAACTCGCACTCGCGTTCTTGTGGCACTGTAGATGTCAGTATTTTCCGGCGTGTGATTTCCGCATATGCCAGAATGAAGTCATCGAGCAATGCTCCATCCACCGGCAAGTCATCAGGCGCGCGTCGCTTCAACCGAGAAATGATACCCGCGAGTATTTTTCGATGTCCACCCTCACGTAGCAATCGACCATACATACTCAGCATTTTGTACCGCCATCGCACTAGCTTCCGTTCCGATTCAAGAGTAGGTTCAGAGCCAGTATCCGTGAGACGATAATTCCATATCAAATAGAAGTAACCTCGATGTATGCCATCCGAATTAGGCTCGATGACTTTCGCTGCCGCATCTCCTCGGAAACACGGAGCCACGACAGCAAGCGCCTGATCACTCAGATCCCGAACATCGCGATATATCACGGTCCGATAATACACCGATTTGAAGTAGTGTTCCGTGTACGACTGTCCACTCTTCCCCCCACAACTTTTCATCGCGCTCAAAATGTCAACACCGATTGCTTTCCGTAATTCAACCTTATCCGAAACCGGCCTCACCGTAATCGCAAGTTCTGGAACAAAGCTGTAGGTAGCCAGCATACGCAAGACATCTTCATCGTGGCCCGTGGCAGGATCCATCAATACTTTGGCGCGTATGGCATGCAATTGGTAGATGGCCTCAATATCAACCGGTTGCTTGGACATGTTTCTCAGATTCGAATTCTCTTTTAGTGCATCTGAGAAATCTTTGAGGTACTCATTCGGTGGATGGCCAAGCTTGCGTTTCAGCTTTCCACGTCGCAATAGGTAATACCACTTTTGTTTCTGGAACACTTCGGGATCTGCTCGCCATTTCGGTGCATCTACATCAATTTCAACAACACATCCACCCTCAATCATCCGAAGGCCCTCCTCTAAATGATTCATCTCGGCTTTGAGCACATCCTTCACATTTCGTGGCATTGGCCGTTCCTTCAGCGCGAGGTCGCTCTGTTTGAAAATTGATAGATTCCAATGGCCAAACCAATATCGGTCTTCGCGAGCTCTCAACGCAAGCAGCGCACTCCGTCCAAAACAGATGGCTGCTTGCAGTCTCTCATTAGCAGGTTGCAAGTTTTTCCTAGGATGATCTTCATCCGCCAGCCACGGTCGACAAGTTGTATTATTGTTCAATCCATATGCACCAAACAAATCTCCATCATCACCAAACCCACACCACTCTGTATCATCTTCATGTTCTTGTGCCTCGCAGTACACTTCCGCCGCTGATACATCCGGTTTATAAGTACATTCTTCGTTGGACCAGTTCGAACCTACCAGAACTTCCGCCAGTCCGAAACAAACTTCGGCGCGTGTAATAATTCCTTCCGCACTTTCCTCCGGATCGCCACCCATAAGTTCCTCCGGTTGATAAACGCCAAATGTTGATAGTGCCATCTCACGCTCATCTAAGGCTACATCCGCAAGCTCAACAAAAATGCGGCCCAACAAAATCCACGCCCCAATGCTCCATGGTCGCAATCTCAACGCCGTAACACAATCACTCGCAGCATTGTTCAACTTATCCACAAATTCCTTCGCTCCTTTTCTTCTCGACACATTCCGATTCTTCTTGAACTCCGAGTCGTAAACCGCGAGCATACCAATCGCATTCAGCACATAACACTCGAAGTAAATGATAGACGATTGCAACTTATCAGCTTCCGTGCCATTCGACCGGGACTGTTCCAACGCCGTCTTCTTCGCTTGTGCCCATTTCTCACGCATATGAGCAACGGACTGCTGACAAGTCTTCTTCGTCAATGTTTTCGCCGCCACCGCAGCACTCACAACTTCATCCAGGGTGTCGAACTGCAATGCCGCTACATCCGCCGGCGGGTTATCCGGCAGGAAATTCACGATCTCCTGAACAATTTCCCGTGACGGTTTGCCACGAACGCCGTCCAAGCGGTGGTTGACGAAATTCACCATAAGTCGCTTCCGATACAAGAAGTAAATGGCTCGGCAGATTTCCGGATTCATTTTCGGTACACTGCTGACAATCTCTCCGGATATGAACGTCAGTCCCAATGCTTTGCTCGCATTACATCCGTCCTCCAGCCACTGCAACACTGCTGCCTCATGACCCACATAATTAGACGTTTCGAAATCCGCCACTTTGTACAAACAACGAAAACATTGAGCAAGTTGCTGTCGCACAAGTTTGATGTCGTCCCATTTGTAGTCCAATGAAAACATCGTCATCCTGGCCATGGAAGAGCTGGACAAATCCATGTCATCGTCATGCGAAAGGTCCACAATCTCAATGCCACCCGCGCCTCTAGGTACGGGCTTCGGAATAGGCGACGCATTTTTGACGAGTTCTTGCAATCTCTTATTCAGATTGTTCGTGTAGAGCCTGATGAGCGCACCCGCAGTTCCCTCTTCTCGACAACAACCTCGATTCGCCAAAGAGTGTAGACAGAAGCATAAGATTGTGAGCATTCTATTCGCGGGCACCACCGCGACCCCTTCCAGTTTGAGTCTCATCTCTATACAGCGTGCGAATGCCAGCATGCATCGCGTGAATCCCAATCGCTGATTTTTCTGCGCCGATAGGAGGTTCGAGCCCGGTTGCATCTTACCAAGTGTCGAAATCATCTTCGACAGCACCTCACACACCGCAATGAGGTTACATATTGCGATTTCCACGACCTCCACGAGCGACCACCCAGCCTTCTCAATGGTCGGCGAAGCGCGCGCTTGTTGTATCGACCCAGACATTGTTTTGATATTCGCCGCATACTGACGAATACTCGCCACCGTCTCTGCCAATTTGCTCGCCGCCGAGTCGGGGCCATCACTACCCACCCGTTTCTTGCCTCCTGATGTTCGTTCCTTAAACACACGGGTCCAATACGCAACAATCAATAAGCGTAATCGAATCGAACCCGACAAAACTTCTCCGACTGCATCCTCACTCTTCTTACAAGCCTCTCCAAACACCTTGAGTCTCTTCTCAAGCTCCTCTTTCTCATCAATGTACGCCGGGTTACAAACGCCAGTCTTCTGTTGTACCGCCGCCTCTGCACCCCCTTTCTTCCACCTTCCGAGGCCGAGGATTCGCACAGACTCACGAATCGAAGGCGCCAACAGGCCAAGTGCCTTCGACGCGCGCGATGTGTCACCAGACTTGGCCGACGAAATTTCTTTCGTCGCCTTCTGCAGTTCGCTCGACCGTTTCAATCTTTTCACGCACGCGTCCAGCTGATCGATGACAGATTTCGTATCTCTCCTCGCAAACTCAGGCCCACTAATCTCGGTCAACATATCAACGCCAATTTGCGAAATGCACTTCGCAATCTGATAGCCCTCACCCGCGAACTTGAACGCCTCCGGCAGGTCATCGTTCTTCTCATTGATGTGGCTGTACAGCCACGCGCATCGAAGTCGCAACGAGAGGAGATCCACTTCGGAAGCACCGGCATACTCCACAATCGTGATTGAGACCATGGATAAAAGTCTCTCTGCTTCCTCGTACTTCTGCGCCTTCCCCTTCCTTACCTTGAGCCCAGAGACCAACAACGCCTCAACCACGCACAGCGACACACGAACGTTACCCGGGGTGTTGATGATGCCATACTTGCGCAGCGATATCCAAGCCTGCGCAATCTCGGACAAGTATTGGCTCGATTCTTTCTCCGCGAGGAACAGCACCACACGTTGCAGTGCATCGAGCGGCCCACTATTCGATGCATTTAGCTCCACGCAGAATGCTATCACTTCCTTCAACTCCTCGTCATCCGACATGCCCACCGTCCATGTGCTGTTCGTTTCGCGTGCTTCTGACGCTGAAGGGCCAGCTTCAACCGCGGGCTGTATAGAATCCGAACTTGTGGCATCCATCTTTGAGTCATCATCAATTGCTGTGCAGTCCTGAAGCGTCTTGCTCCTCGACAATCGCAAAAGCGAGTTCATTTCATCCAGGAACTCGTCATCCACCTCCACCTGCTGCCCCGCAGGTTCCTCTCCACGTAGCCGCAAAGACTTTCGTGGATCGGGTGGTGGAACCGGTGTTGGTGTTGGCGATGGTTGTGGGGCTGGTTCCGTCGCCGGAGGATTAGTTTCAACAGTCCCGTTCGGAGCTTTGCTCACAGGATCATCGGTAATCACTATGACCGGCGTATCGGTCTCTGTGGACTTGCTCGGTGCTGAATCCTGCCCCACATCCTCCATCGCATTCTTGCCCACGTCCTTCTCTGCGTCAGGCGCGCTATCTGATGCATCCTCACGATTCTCATTGAGTACGACATTAATGCCCGCCCCGAGATGGCCTTGCACCAACACTTCAACCGGCCACCCAACCGGAACAATCGACGCCTCCCCTTCCCTCCCCAGTCTTGTCGACAGTGCAACACCAAGCGCGTCGATGAGAGGTTTCCATCGTCCCTCTTTCAAGGTGATTCTTCCTTCTATCTCCAAATCTTCAAGCTCCTTTTCTCTCTCCAATAGCCCGTTTCGCTCACGGTTGTCGAGTAGTCGAATAATATGGGGTATGTTAGCGTCATCGTCTTCAACTGGCGAAATGTCTTCATCCTCATCCCCGATAGCGCGCAATACGATACGATAGCCTTTCCGACAAAGCGCATGGTCGGGTCGAATTTTCAGTGCCGCCTCGTACGCCCGTCGCGCCACATGCAAGCGGCCGGTTTCGCCGGCAGCACGGGCAGCACGGAGCCACACCAGAAACGCAGAGCTGTCGTCGTCGAGCGCCTTGGTGTACGACTCGAGCGCGTCGAGTGGTTCACCGTCGGTCATTTGGAGGTCGCCCAAATTGCGGTGAACCGCATGGCGTAGTGCGCGCACCCAGCCCACGTCCTCGTCCTCGGCCGGGCCGCGTAAGCGCGCACGTTTGCGCGCCGGTTTGAGGGGCTCGTCGAGTTCGGTGGAGATGTCGAGCAGGGTGTCCTTGGCGCTATCGGGGTCGCCATCGGCGATGGAGGTGAGCGCCTTCTCATACGCGGTGCGCAGGCGGCCCTCCTTCGCCTCGTTCGACTCAACGAGCGAGCGTTTCGTCCCGCGTGGCGACGCGGCGGCGTCGTTGAGCGACGCGGCGTCCGTGATGGCGGTCCACGACGCCAGCATGGTGGCGTGGATGCGTCAGCGCCGGACAGCGGGTCGCGCGCAGCCGGGATGGTACGGTAGGCCTGGCGTAGAGCGAAATTAAAAATTGAGCAACGTGGGTTGATGCCGTTTGGTACTCGTGTGCGATCATAAATGGAAGGCGTTTTGGAGGCCTACTCGATTTGCCTGCGGTTGAGTCGAGTTCGTCGCAGCGGTAACGTGCGTAGGCCGGCTGCTGCTCTTACACTTGAGCAGGTCTTACTCGATCATGTTGCTTCGATGTTGCTCTATACACTGCTCGGTTCTATGCTCCCTATTTAGAACTCGCCCTATCCGCTACAGTTCACTAGTTCAATGTGGCCAACGTCCGACGTGCTGCCAATTTTTGCTCGGGCAAATATCGCCGAATTTGGTCTTACGTCATGTGCGAGTCGTACCTATTCGAATATTACAGTAATTTTGGCGTGGTATCGCCTTAGATCTTCGTTCTAACAGTAATTCCTTACTGTGATTCGACTTCCTGTGGCTCTTTACCCAAGGTTAGACTGAACTGTAGCATCTGTACTACTACTGTAAAAGCCGAGCATTCGCATAGCCCCTTCTACTGTATTGTACCATCCTACTAGAAGTCGCACCTCGAATATTGACCATCTTTTCTCCTCAGAACCCACAAACTCCGTTTATTTACAGATGAGTTGTCGATTTGTACTGCTTCCACTTCTCCAACCTTGTCCACTACTGCCATCTACGTTCCTAGTCACAACTTTATCGCTTCTCGTGAACATCCTATTCACCCTCAACAGTTCTACCCCACATTACATGGTTGCGGTCTTTGCAATGTTACGCGATGATAGATTGTTGGCAGCCAGGCTTTCCATTCTCCTTATCGCCACTGCGGCCATTACCGCACGTCTAAACTTGTGCATTCTAGAATGAATCCCATTGAGCGCGTTACCAGTGGGCGAGGTGGGTAGCTTCTGTATATTCGCGAGAAACGGGTGTTGCAGTGCTGCGCCAGCTGTAAGGCGCTTTCTGGGGTCTCTTTGCATCAACCCGCGAATCAAGCTTTTCGCCGTCTCCGACACGTTTGCCCATTGCTTTTCCGGGAACTCCACGCACGCTTTCTTGATGTTGTACTTCTTCTGCGCCTGCGTGGCGCCCGCGATGGCCATCTTCCCAGACAGAAGGATATAGAGAATCACGCCACACGCCCAGATGTCCACCTCCTTCCCGTATCGCAAGCCCAACAATACTTCAGGCGACACGTATTCGAGCGTGCCGATGCACGTGGGGTCCACGGTGTACCCGTCTGCCTTGGTCAGTGACGACACCCCAAAGTCACAGAGTTTGACTTGCAAGGGCCATTTCGTCGATACACATAATATGTTCTCCGGTTTCAAGTCGCGATGCACAATGTCACGCGAGTGGATGTGCTGCACCCCACGAAATATTTCTCGCATCACGTGCGCCGCCTGCGACTCGGATAGGTGCCCCGCATCGGCGATGATGTTGAATAGCTCGCCACCGCCCACATACTCCATTATAATGTAGTGGTACTTGTACGCTTCGAAGTAGTCGATAACGCCCACGACGTTCGTGTGGATTCCGACCATGTGGTGCACCTTGTACTCGCGCAATATGATGTGCTGATTCCCCCTCGTCTTCGGGAACCTCTTCACCGCCACTTTCTCCTTCGTCTTCACATGCGTGCCCACGTACACTTCCGCGTAGTGCCCGAAGCCCAGCCGCTGGCCCAGCTTGTAGTTGTCCTCAAAGCGTCGCTTCAGCTTCTTGTTGAACGCCTTCTCCAACGCTATGTTTGCCAAGGTATTCATCACGTCCTCGCATTCTAGTGCTCGCCACGGCGTTCGAATTGATTCCGTAGCGCGGATGTCACGGTAGGCAGTCTCGATAGCAAATTTCCCACTTGTTCAATATGGACATGTGTCTCATAAAAGGTCGTGTCCTAGTGGCGATGCCTTGTCACTTGAATGCGCTCAGGCACGACTCCTCAAGCGAAACATACAAAGCACGCCTGGTTCATAAAGCTGCCCGGGAGAGGCGATCACACTACTGTACTGTGCGCTATGACTGGAAATTGAGGTCCGACTTTCTGCAAGTTGATTGGCTGCTGGGTTCACAAGATCAATTGTCGGACACCCTCCACTGCTGTAGTCGTTTATGTCGTATCGTTGGTTTTCCTAATTATGTCCACTACTGTACCGTAGTCGTTTATTTGGTATCGTTCGTTTCCCTAATTATGTAGTCTGCATCGGAGCACAGAACTATGCAGCAATGTTTGGACGCAAATATAATTCTAGGTTTTGTTCGTAGGATCGTCCCATTTTTCAGATATTCAAGTACTCTTGTTCGACCCTCGCCCAATGTACCAAACTTAGTCGGTTGAAAGAGTCACAGTGCTCAGACGATACAAATTATATTTAGAATGAGTAAGCGATTTGAATTCAAAAGATGGGCTTGTTTGTGTGTTTTGCACAAAAATTATTTGTAGCAAAAAAGTAGAAGAAATTTGAATGGATTGAATTAGTTGAATATAATATATTCTTCATTTGCAGATAATGCAAGTAATGAGTCTATTTCTAAATACCTGGCTCTTATACCGATATTTGAAAACTCCTTGACATGCTCAATAAAATTCTATATCGTCTCATTACTAGGAGTACCTGTTTGACAGATCCTGAGCTCCACGAGCAGGTTTATTTAATTGCAAAGTAGATGCTCCGAAACTCATAATTTTATTCGTTGTACAAGAAATTCAAGAGTTAGAAGTGAATCCCAGCTCAGGAATTCACCGCTTATCCCTTCGAAAGCACATAATTCGTAGTATTGAAACCGATTAATGGAATTGGAGAAACAAAAAGATGCGGTGGTATTCGAGTTTTTGACTGACTGCTATTTGTCTGATTTTTAATGATCATCGAAAAAGGTAGTTCGGATCAGTTAAGCAACTGATTTACGAATATGCTCTTACAGGAACTCGAAGAGGTGTATCAGACGCTTTACATCCATTCAAAGATTTTGACAATACGTGTACAACAAAAGAAAGAATTGAAACGATATCGTGTATGCCGACGAAAACGTAATATTGACTACGTATAAAAATATTTCGCTGTTTTCGTTCACAAAGTTCAGCTGATCTTTGAAATTCGAGCTCTTTTCCCGCGCGAAAGAAAGAGTTCTCTACGACAAGAGTTGCGAAGGAGAATCCAATTTTGGGCTCAACGAAGAAGATAATCAGTGGATCGAGGATCCAAATTTATCAGAAGATGACGATCACTGAAGCTTATTTCGAAAAGGAGGAAAGAATAAGATTGCCAATGAGAATCATGAGTCTGAGAGCACTCTGGAAGCCTAGCTCAGACTATAGATGACTTTGGAAACGACTTTATGAGAAGATTCAAGCAAAGGAATATAGGTATCCATGTGAAAAGAACTTATTTGCGTAAAAGCTGGATTTTAAAAAATGACAAACAATATTTATTCGTGCTGATACAGTTATTTGTGCGAATTTTTCGATCGAATATGCTAAGAAAAGTTTCTGTAAAGTAACTCGACACATTTTTTCAGGCTTGACGACGTGATAAGAGAGAAATTATAGGTTAAGAAAGGAGCAACTGTATACTTAGAAGCTACGTTGACTTATTCCAACAATAGTGACATTAAACGAAAGTTCGAATTATCTTGAAAAAAACAGAGCCCATGTATGGTAGTGATTCGCCGTATCTTCCTATTTTCATCTATTACATACCATTCTTATTCAATTTAAATAACTTCCATTTTTGTAGTTACTTTACTTCTTTCTCGAATCTTAGTTCCCCTCAGCTAAAAATGAAGTATCTAGTGCATGATTCCAAGGGTCCAATCTGGGCCAACGAAAAATTTGTACCTCGGACAGATATCATTGTAGTACGCGCGTAGCGTCATGGTCAGTGTACATACTGACATAGCATAGATACGGGCTGAACTCCTCCTGAACCGTGGAAGCATACATCTGAGTACAAGACCGTGTCGGATCACCTCCAAGCTATCTGTTGACAGTACAGTGACATTGTGTTGCAATCCTCACAGGAGGCATAACAAACACCACCACCAAGCCCAGTCAGAAAACGGACGACCCATGGGGAAGTGTAACGATCATCCCAAATGGAGATGAAACGAGTGTAGAACCTTAAACAAAACAGTAGCACCGCCCTAGAGAGGGATTCTTGCTCCAGAAGCAGTGAATAGCGGAAAGCGGGAGAATGTGTAAGACTAAAATTTTTCTGGTTTGCATGGAGATTTGCTTGCTTCAAGATGTAAAAATGTTGGAAGGCCGTTATTTTATAATTGGATACGCGAAATGTGCTTTTGTTGCAAAATATCTGACGCTTACTAAACGCCTTCGAGTATAATAATTCGACAAGTGTGAGGCGTGTAGATTAACTATCGGTCCTTCGTCAGGTTTGACATTCAGTAAATATCTCAATGAAACAGTTTTCTTAAATTTCTCAGAACAATAAAATTGCCGGACGTCTGACACCTGTAGAAAGTCTGAAGTCCAACATTTTATTCCCTCCTTGTTGAACAAAGAACTTCTAGAAATGAGACTTTTGATTACTTGTACACTGTGCAGATTTTCGAAGCTGACCAATCTACAAGTCTTATTGTTGATAGTGCTGCGATATGTTCTTCAATCACTGGTTTTCAACGGCAGTTGTTCTCACAAGAAATCACTTCGCTGAGTGGTCGAGGAATAGAGGTTCAAGATGCCGTTAGAGAAAATGGGTCACTTCTGTACACCATTCATCAGGTTGTATGATAATTCGCTTGGATCGTATGAATGGGGGCTCTTCATTGACCTCCTAGACATCTGGTAACTTTCGACTCGGAAAACTTGGAATTTAGTATTACTTCTAATAGAGATTTTGTTGTCATCCCTGATCGATTCTGGAATTTCCTGGTCTTTCTGATCGTTATCTGATTCAGTACTAGATTAATGATCGCTGAATCACTTTCAACATACACATCACAGCGAGAAACGTGATTTCATTCACGTCCTCCTTTTCGAGAATATCCAAACGGCTGGATGATTCCTGAAGGAGCCTGACCCGGTATTTTAGTCATCTTTTCAATTTCGAACAGCTCATTTAAAGTTAATCTGAGAGAGATAACACCGTTCTATGTTTCCCGGATACCAAATTGGTACCCTTTGCTTTGGGCTTTTTGCGTTTGGAATAAAATACCAGAACTTTGAATCGAATGAATTAAGGTTAGAAGCATTTTGATTTTCATCCGCCAAAGTATAGAAGCGCGTGGTGTCTGGGGGTAGAGTTCGAAACAGAACTCGATTTCTGATATGCACTATAACGGATAGCGTCTCACCACAAAAAGTTCTGAACCATCGATGACACCAAGTTCATCTGTACTTGATTCGTGTTCTCAGCCACTCCGTCCTGCCTTGGAGAGCAGCCAACTGCCGTCTAATGCTCTATTCCATATTCTTGCACAAACCTTAAAATGCGATTTCGAAATACATTCTACAGTACTGTCCTTTCCAGCTTATTCTTGTGCATTTGAATAACATTGCGGCCTGTGCTTTCCCTCTTACATTTATCTCTGCTCGAACTACCCTTGGAA
>JAAUYH010148513.1_pt1 | contig 14076 bp, 15 predicted proteins | sample 7278061 | NCBI WGS metagenome assembly JAAUYH01 (sample SAMN14350203, study PRJNA611818) | marine sediment metagenome | isolation source: surface marine sediment (0.6m) | place: French Polynesia: Moorea | collected 2018-08
CGCCGCCTGCTGACGCGTGAGCGCCGCGTCCGGCTCGGTGGGAATGCGCTTGAAATCGTCCTTCGTCAGGCCGTCGAGCTCCACGCGGATCGGGAAGCGCCCCTGCAGCTCGGGGATGAGATCGGACGGCTTGGACAGGTGGAACGCGCCCGAGGCAATGAACAGGATGTGGTCGGTGCGCACCATGCCGTACTTGGTGGTGATGGTGCTGCCTTCCACCAGCGGCAGCAGGTCGCGCTGCACGCCTTCGCGGGACACGTCGGCGCCCACGGATTCCGAGCGGCGCGCCACCTTGTCCAGCTCGTCGATGAACACGATGCCGTGCTGCTCCACCGCTTCGATGGCACGCAGCTTGGTGTCTTCCTCGTTGATCATCTTGGCCGCTTCTTCGTCGCTGAGCAGCTTGAAGGCGTCCCTGATCTTGAGCTTGCGCGTGCGGGTCTTGTTGCCGCCCATGTTCTGGAACATGCCCTGAAGCTGGCTGGTGAGGTCTTCCATGCCGGGCGGCGCCATGATCTCGACGCCCATCGGCACAGCCTGCGTCTCGATCTCGATTTCCTTGTCGTCCAGTTCGCCCTCGCGCAGCTTCTTGCGGAATTTCTGCCGGGTTTCGCGCTCGCTGTCCGACGGTTCGTGCTGCAGCCCCAAATTGCCCGACGGCGGCGGCAGCAAGGCGTCCAGGATGCGGTCTTCGGCGGCATCCTCGGCGCGGTAGCGCACCTTGTCCATTTCCTGCTCGCGCGTCAGCTTCACGGCGATGTCGGCCAGGTCGCGAATGATGGAGTCGACCTCGCGACCCACATAGCCGACCTCGGTGAACTTGGTGGCTTCGACCTTGATGAACGGGGCGCGCGCCAGGCGCGCCAGCCGCCGGGCGATCTCGGTTTTGCCCACACCGGTGGGACCGATCATCAGGATGTTCTTGGGCGTGATTTCACTGCGCAGGGGTTCGTCCACCTGCACCCGGCGCCAGCGGTTGCGCAGCGCGATGGCCACGGCGCGCTTGGCGTCGTCCTGGCCAATGATGTGCTTGTCCAGTTCCTGGACGATTTCTCTCGGGGTCATGGACATGTCGGTCAGCCCAGCGTTTCGATGACGAGATTGTGGTTGGTGTAGATGCAGATGTCAGCCGCGATATCGAGCCCATTGCGCACGATAGTCGGTGCGTCCAGGTCCGAGTGGGCCACCATCGCGCGTGCCGCCGCCAGTGCATAGCTGCCGCCGGAGCCGATGGCCATGACGTCGTCTTCGGGTTCGATGACGTCGCCGTTGCCGCTGATGATGAACGACTTGTCACGGTCGGCCACGCACAGCAGCGCCTCGAGCCGGCGCAGCATGCGATCGGTGCGCCAGTCCTTGGCCAGCTCGATGGCGGCGCGGGTCAGGTTCCCGTACTGCTCGAGCTTGGCTTCGAAGCGCTCGAACAGGGTGAAGGCGTCGGCGGTGCCGCCGGCGAACCCGGCCAGAACCCGGCCGTCGGCCAGCGGGCGCACCTTGCGCGCGTTGCCCTTCATAACCGTTTCGCCGACAGACACCTGGCCGTCACCGCCCAGCGCGACCACGCCGTTGCGACGGACCGACAGGATCGTCGTGCCCTCGAAATCGAGACTCATGTCTTCTCCTTGTTCGTTCGGCGGGAGCGCTTCTGGCGGGCGCGGGGATGCGCCTCGTCGTATATGCGGGCCAGATGCTGGAAATCAAGGTGCGTGTAAACCTGGGTGGTGCTGATGTCTGCATGCCCCAGCAGTTCCTGCACGCCGCGCAGGTCCTGGCTCGACTCCAGCACGTGGGTGGCGAAGGAGTGCCGGAACAGGTGCGGGTAGACGCGGGCGTCGATGCCCTGGCGCCGGGCCCAGTGGGCCACCCGGGCCTGCACCGTGCGCGGGCTGATGCGTCCGCCGCGCACGCCGACGAACACGGCATGGGTATCCTGCGCGGCCAGCTCGCCGCGCACCTTCAGCCAGTCGGTAAGTGCGGCCTGCGCCCGTGCGCCGACCGGCACCAGGCGGGTCTTGTCGCCCTTGCCCGTGACCCGGACGGTGCGGTCGGACAGGTCCAGGGCCTCGAGGTCCAGCGATACCAGCTCCGCCAGCCGCAGCCCGGAGGAATACAGAAGCTCCATCATCGCCAGGTCGCGAAAGCCGACCGTGTCTTCGGGCTCGAAGGCCAGCAGCGCCGCCATCCGGTCCGTGTCCAGCGCATCCGGCAGCCGGTGCCGGGCCTTGGGCGCGCGGATGTCGACGGCGGGATTGGCGCCGATGGCGCCTTCGCGCAGCAGGAAGTTGAAGAAGCTGCGGACCGCGGATAGCCGGCGCTGGATGCTGCGGGGCGAATAGCCCTTGCGATGCTGGTGGGCGGCAAAGGCGCGGATGTGGTGAGAATCGAGGCGCGACCACTCGGCCACGTCCTGATCGCGGCGCCAGGCGTCGAAGGCCTTCAGATCGCGCGTGTAGTTGCTGAGCGTGTGCGGCGACAGGCGCCGTTCGTAGCGCAGGTGCTCGACGAAGCGCTCGATCCAGGGATCAGAGGGACGGTTGCTCATGGCCGTGGCCGGCCCGCGGTGGCGTCACACCCGCCGGATCACACGTTCCCCGCGGCGAGGGCGTGCGCGACGAGGTCGCCGATGCGGGCCAGGAAATCCGTTGCGATGCCGGGGTGGAAGTGGCTCGCGCTGTAACTACCCACGGCCAGGAAACCCTGCTCGGAACGCGGTCCGAGGGGCGCCAGAGCGGCGGAAGCGACCGGCGGATCGCCTTCGCCGAAGAGGAATTCGCGCTGCGCTTTCTGGATGCGGCCGCAGCGCGGCGCCGACCCGGACAGAAAGGTCTGGAACACTTTCAGGCTGGGATCGTCGCGATCGATGTGCTTGAGATGCGCATCCTGGTCGACGCCGGCGGTACCCGGCTCGGTGTCGAACAGCACCAGCATGAACTCGTCGGCCCCGAAGTCTTCGCGCAGGCTGCGCTGCACGTTGCCCAGTACATCGGCGAAGCCGCGGCTGCCGATGAGCTTGAGGGCAAGCCCGTGAATCTTGCGCGCCAGCTCGTCGTTGGCGCGGGCCGTGCCCACCAGCTCGCGCAACTTGCGCTCGAGCTTGCCGTTGCGCTGGCGCAGGATGTCCACCTGGCGCTCGACCAGCGAGACGGCGCCGGTACCGGCGTGGTGCGGCAGTTGCAGCAAGCCGAGCAGCGACTGGTAGCGCTCGAAGAAGTCCGGATGCGCGGCCAGGTAGTCGGCCACCGACTCTTCGGAAACCGTTTCCAGCGGGATGCCGCGCTTCTGCTGGGTACTCATAGGTCGATCCTGCCTTCGAAAACGTCTTCTGCGGGTCCGGTCATCCAGAGCGGTTCCCCGGGCCCGGGCCAGCTTACCACCAGCCGGCCGCCGGGCAGGTCGACGCTCACGTCGGGCCCCACTTTACCGCGATTGCGCGCGAGGGCAACTGCTGCACAGGCTCCCGTGCCGCAAGCGCTTGTCTCGCCGACGCCGCGTTCGTACACGCGAAGCCGTATGTGCGCACGATCGACGATTTCCATGAAGCCGGCATTGACGCCTTGCGGAAACCGGCTGTGGGCGCCGATCGCCGCGCCCAGCTGCGCAACCGGCGCGGCCGCAACGTCGTCCACGGTGACGACCGCATGAGGATTGCCCATGGAAACGACACCGATGCTGATCACCTCGTCGGCCAGCGCCAGCTCGTACGGGTCGGCCGGTCCGGGTGCCTCGAAGGGCAGGCTGGCCGGATCGAAGTCGGGCTGGGCCATCTGCACCGACACCTGGCCGTCGGGCCTGCGCCGCGCACGGATTGTTCCGCCGAGGCTGTCCAGCGCCAGTTCGGCTTTTTCGATGTGTCGAAACAGCAGCGCGGCGATGCAGCGCGCGCCGTTTCCGCACTGCTGAACCTCGCCGCCGTCGGCATTGAAGATGCGATAGTACGCATCGGTGCCCGCCCGCCTCGGCGCCTCGATCACCAGCAGCTGATCGCAGCCTACGCCCAACCGCCGGTCGGCCAGGCGCCTGAGCAAGCCGGCGCCGACCAGGTCCGGGTCGAAGGGATCCGGTTTGTTGGCGGCCTCGACGCGATGGCGCGCATCGAAAACGACGAAATCGTTGCCGAGGCCGTGCATCTTGTGAAAGGCGACGCGCATGCGGGCGGGTGTCCAGCTTTGACGGGGCGACGGCGCTGATTATAGTGGCTCGCCGCGCATCTCCACGAACGCCTGTAGACTGCGAGCATGAAATACAAGGACCTCAGGGACTTCATCCGGCTGCTGGAAGAGCGCGGTGAACTGCGCCGCGTGTCTGCGACCGTGGACCCGCACCTGGAAATGACCGAGATCTGCGACCGCACGCTGCGCCGTGGCGGTCCGGCCATCCTGTTCGAGAATCCGAAGGGCCACACCACGCCGGTCCTGGGCAATCTGTTCGGCACGCCGCAACGCGTGGCGCTGGGAATGGGGCGCGAATCGGTATCGGCGCTGCGCGAGGTCGGCGAGCTGCTTGCCTTCCTGCGCCAGCCGGAACCGCCCGGCGGAATTCGCGACGCCTGGGACAAGCTGCCGATCTTCCGCCAGGTGCTGAACATGGCGCCGAAGACCCTGCGCTCGGCACCGAGCCAGGCCGTGCGCCACGAGGGCGACGAGGTGGATCTTGCCCGACTGCCGGTGCAGACCTGCTGGCCGGGCGACGCGGGCCCGCTCATCACCTGGGGCCTTACCGTCACGGCCGGACCCAACAAGAAACGCCAGAACCTGGGTATCTATCGCCAGCAGGTGATCGGCCGCAACCGCCTCATCATGCGCTGGCTGTCACACCGCGGCGGCGCGCTCGACTTCCAGGAGTGGTGCCAGCAGCGACCCGGTGAGCCCTTCCCGGTGGCCGTTGCGCTCGGCGCTGATCCGGCCACCATCCTCGGCGCCGTGACGCCGGTGCCTGACACCCTGTCCGAGTATGCGTTTGCGGGGTTGCTCCGTGGATCCAAGACCGAGGTCGTCCGGTGCATCGGCAGTGATCTCACCGTGCCGGCCAGCGCCGAGTACGTGCTCGAGGGCCACATTCATCCGGACGACATGGCGCCGGAGGGGCCCTACGGCGATCACACGGGCTATTACAACGAGGTGGAGAGCTTCCCGGTATTCACCGTCGATCGCATCACCAGCCGCGAGAGCCCGATCTATCACAGCACCTACACGGGGCGTCCGCCGGACGAGCCGGCCGTACTCGGCGTGGCGCTCAACGAAGTGTTCGTGCCGCTGCTCATCCGCCAGTATCCCGAGATCGTCGACTTCTACCTGCCGCCCGAAGGTTGCTCCTACCGGCTGGCTGTCGTCAGCATGAAAAAGCAGTACCCGGGGCACGCGCGGCGCGTGATGATGGGCGTGTGGTCGTTCCTGCGGCAGTTCATGTACACCAAGTTCGTCATCGTCACCGATGACGATGTCGACGTGCGCGACTGGAAAGACGTCATATGGGCCATGACCACCCGCGTCGATCCGGCGCGCGACACGGTGCTGATGGAAAACACGCCCATCGACTACCTGGACTTCGCGTCTCCGGTATCCGGCCTGGGATCGAAGATGGGTATCGATGCCACCAACAAGCTGCCCGGAGAAACGCAGCGCGAGTGGGGCACGCCGATCGCGATGGACGATGACGTGAAGCGGCGCGTCGACGAGATGTGGTCGTCGCTCGGCATCGACTGACCCGATGCGCGGTGTCCCTGGCGCCCGGTGGCCGGTACCATGAGCGGCGGTAGCGAATCAGCGTCGAGGGAGAGCAGACAGCGATGCGTCACATCCTCGTGATGAACGCGAAAGGCGGTTGCGGCAAGAGCACCATCGCGACCAACATCGCGGCGTGGTACGCCGGGCAGGCCCAAGCCAACGTCGTGCTGGCGGATTTCGATCCGCAGGCATCCAGCCTCGGTTGGGCGGCGAGCCGGCCGAGCAAGTACGCCACCATCGCCGGCCTGCGCGCTTTCCATACCGGGCTCAACGACGTTGGCCACCAGACCGACGTGGTGGTGATGGATGCGCCCGCCCGATCGCACGGTTCCGAGTTGGCCAGACTCGTCCGCCTCGCCGACATCATCGTGTTGCCCGTGCTGCCCTCGCCGATCGACATGCAGGCCACCGAACGATTCCTGAATGAAATGCTCAGCGCGTGCCAGCGCGAGCGAACCGACGTGCGCATCGCGTCGGTGGCCAATCGCGTGCGCAAGAACACGCGCATCCGCGACCAGCTGATGCGCTTTCTGGCTGAGCTTCCCATTCCGCATGTCACCTCGCTGCGCGACGCCCAGAACTACATACGCGCCTACTCGCAGGGCGCCGGAATCTTTGAGTTGCCGGAATACCTGGCTTGGCCCGACTGGGAGCAGTGGCTGGGGCTGCTGGAGTGGCTGGAAGACCGCACCACCGCCTGACGAGATTGCCGCGCGCTTCGCGCTCGCAATGACGGATGTCGTGGGGGCGTCATTGCGAGGAGCGCAGCGACGCGGCAATCTCCGTCACGTTGTCGTGACGTTGAAGCGGAGAGACCCTTACCCTGGCCCGCGTTCCTGCTCGTCGAGGCTCGCGCGAATACCGGACTCGTGGTCCGGGTAATGCAGTTCGACGCCCAGCTCGCCGAGCATGCGCGAGACGTCGACGTGCCGGCGCTCCTCGAGAAACGACAGCCGCATCGGCGAAAACTCGCGCCGTGCGGTTTCCATGGACACGGTGGGCGGCGGCGAACGGCCCGTGAGCCGCGCGACGGTGGACAGGAACTCCACCTGGGTGGCGACGTCCCCGTCGCCCACGTTGAACACACGATCCGTATGCTCCGTGACGATCGCCGCCTCGAGCGCGCCGACCAGGTCGTCCACGTGTATGCGGTTGCCCGGCGACGCTTCGTCGCGGGCAATGGCCGGCTGTTGGCTGTCCAGGCTGGCCAGTTGCAGTCTGCCCGGCCCGTAAATGCCCGGTACGCGCAGGATCACCCACGGTACGCTCCTGGCCTCGCACCAGCGCCGCACCTGCCGTTCGGCATCCACCCGCCGGCGGGCTCGCGCCGTTCGTGGTGCCGGCGGCCGGCTTTCATCCACGGTTGCCCCGCCGCAATCGCCATACACACCGGTGGTGCTCACGTACACAAAGCGGCCGGCGTCCGGGAGCAGCGCGAGGAACCGCGCAAGGCGCGCATCGCCGTCGGTGTCCCGCGACGGCGGCACCAGGTAGACGATGCACGCATCGTTCTCGATGCCGTCCGGAAGCGCATCGGTGGTATCGATGTCGAGGCGCACTGCGGGAACCCGCGCATCGCGCAGGCGCTCGAGGCTGCCCGTGCTTTGCACGAGCGCCAGCGTATGGGTGTGCTCGAGGCTGCGGGCCAGGCGGTGCCCGGTGTAGCCAGCGCCGACTATGATCGTTTGCCCGGGCGGATGCTGCTTCATGCCGACGCCTTATACCGTTCACGTGTCGCAGCGCTGCTCTGAGGTATCATCCGCCGCGTCATGACCAAGACCGTAACCTTGTTGCCCGACGGGCGCCAGATCACCACGCATCCGGACGAGTCCATCCTCGACGCCGCGCTGCGCCAGGGCATCAATCTGCCGCACAGCTGCCGGGGCGGGAGCTGCTCGGCGTGCAAGGCGCACGTGACCGAAGGCGAGATCAGCTATCCGCAAGGGCTGCCGCCCGGCATCACCGAAGACGAAGCGGCGCGCGGTGAAGCGCTGCTTTGCCAGGCGGTGCCCATCGGCGACGTCACGGTGGAGGCCAGGGAAGTGCTTACCGAAGCCGACCTTCGCATTCGCCGGCTCCCGGCGCGCGTCGTGAGCCTGGCCCGACTCAATCACGATGTGATCGAACTGAAGCTCAAAGTGCCGGCGGTCGAGCCGTTCGACTATCTGGCGGGCCAGTACATCGACGTGATCGTCGACCGGGTCCTGCGACGCAGTTTTTCCGTGGCAAACCCGCCGTCGGACGACGGGATCCTGGAGCTGCACGTGCGCCACGTACCCGGCGGACGTTTCACCAGCGACGTGTTCGATTCGATGCAGGAGAAGGCGCTGCTGCGCATCGAAGGGCCACTGGGCGGTTTCTTCCTGCGCCGGGACTCGGATCGCCCGATTCACATGATGGCCGGCGGCACTGGCTGGGCGCCGATCAAGGCGATACTGAAGCACATGCAGGCCGAGCACATAACGCGGCCGGTGCACCTGTTCTGGGGCGGCCGGCGACCCGACGATCTGTACGAGCACGAAGCGATCTCGCAGATGGCCGAACGCTACGGCAAGTTTTTCAAATACACGCCGGTGGTGTCAGAGCCGCAACCCGGCGACGACTGAGACGGACCGACGGGCTGGGTGCACGAGGCGCTGGTGGCGGCCTATCCGGACCTGTCCGGATTCGAGGTCTACATGAGCGGTCCGCCGGCGATGATCGCGGCCGGCCGCGATGCATTCATCGATCACGGGCTTCCCGGCGACCGCCTGTTCTACGATTCCTTCGAATACGCCGCCGACGTGCTGCGGGCAAAGGCGGCCGACGCCGGCGACTAGCGATCTGCCTGCGCCGCGGGAGCGGCATCATTGTGGGAGATTCTATGTTGCCAGACAAGGTCTCCTGTTGCGTTGTGGGTTGAAGGTGGTCTGGCTTTTTAGGACGCCGAAGGCAAGGCGGGCGATTTTCCGAGAGACGGCTACCAAGGCAGCGGTTTTGCTCAGGCCTCGAGCCTGAAGGGCTTGGTATTCGCCGTTGAAGTAGTGGCCGTCCCTGGAGGCGGCCATGGCGGCGTTGTAGAGCAGGCGGCGATACTCGGGATCGCCCTTTTTGGTCAGTTTGCGCCGACCTTTGTGCTTGCCGGAGTCTTTGGTTCGCACGTCCAGCCCCAGGAAGGCGATGAACGGATCGCGGTGGCTGAAGTGGCCGCAGCGGTAGGCGGCACACAGCGCCAGCGCATTGAGGGGGCCAACGCCCGGTAGCGAGCGCAGGCGGCCCAGGTCGTGCTGCCAACCCAGCTCGCGGGCCAACCGTTGCAGGCGGCGATCGATCAGTGCGATGAGTTGCTGCAGGCGCCGGGACACGCTGCGCACGGAGGTACGCAGTTCGGGCAGGCCGGCAAAGCTCTGGCGCAGCTGCTGGCGCTGACGAACGAGCAGCGCACGGCGCTTGAGCAGCCGCATCAGCCGCTGATGCTGGCTGGAGCGCGGCTCATAGGGCCGCAGCGCATCGATCTCCCGATCCAGCAGGCGTGCCAGCAACTGGGCATCGACCTGGTCGTTGCGCATCCGCACGTTCAGACTCAGGGCGTAGTGGCGTAGCTGATAGCCGCTGACCAGGTACACCTCCAGGCCAAAGTGGCGGGCCCGCTCGACCAGCAGCTCGTGATAGGTGTTGGTCGCCTCGACGGCGATCGCCGCCGGCTGGCCGGCCAGGGAACTGAGCCAGCGATCGATGTCGCGCCGCTGGTTGCGCACGTGTGTGGTGTGAGGGCTGCCGAACTGGCAGTAATCGAGCCATTCCTGGGATACATCGCAGCCCAGGATGACCTTTCGCGCAGGCATTGCCATAATCATCTCCGGTTCGATTGAGGACCATTTGCCGGGCCTCACCGCGTGCAAGCTTGATTATGGGCTCACGCAAGATTCCTAATCGGCACTGTGTGGTGAGTGGGGCGGGACGAAGTCTCCCACGGTCCGTACCTTACGGTCGGAAGCGGCTTTCGTCCCCCCGCCCCGGCATCTCCGATTCTGCAGAATCGGAGATGACTGACAACATACACGCGGCTTCAGCCGCGATCTCGGTCGGAAGCGCGGCTTAAGCCGCTCCCACACAGCTGGATCAGCGGGACGAAAGCCGGCGCGCGAACCAGCGGTGCGGGTTGATCGGGGTCCGGCCGTTCCTGAGCTCGAAGTACAGCGCCGGTCGGGCCTGGCCGCCGCTGTCGCCCACGGTGGCGACCATGTCGCCGGCGTCTACCCACTCGCCGGCCGAGCGGTTCACGGTCTCGTTGTGGCCATAGAGACTGAGATAGCCGTCGCCATGGTCCAGCACGATGAGCAGCCCGAGACCGGGCAGCCAGTCGGCGTAGGCTACGCGCCCATGGGCGATTGCCTGCACCGCCGTGCCGCGATCGGTGCCCACGAGCACGCCGTTCCACTTCACCCGACGACCTGCCCGCGGCTGGCCGAAATCGCCGAGCAGGGTGCCTCGCACGGGCCAGGCCAGCTTCCCCTTGAGCCTGGCGAAGGGCAGGTCCGACTCCACGGGGAACTCGGCGAGGCGCTTTTTCAGTTCCTCGATGAGCTGCTTGAGCGTCGCCTCCTGGCTCTCGAGGCGGCTGATTTGCGTCCCGCTCTCGCGCAGGCGGGCATCGATGGATGCCAGCACGGTACGCCGTTCGGAGCGGGCGGCCTCCAGCGCCTCGAGTTCGTCGGCCCGTTTTGCCTTGAGCCCGGCCAGCCGCTCGGTTTGCGCCTCGGTCTCGACCGCCAGCGCCTCGATGCGTGCCAGTTGCGACGACACCTCGTCGATGCGACCGACACGCTGGTCATTGAAATAGCGGTAGTAGGCCATCAGGCGACCCAGCGATGCCGGGTCTTCCTGGTTGAGCAGCATCTTGAGCCGTTCCTGGCGGCCGTTCACATAGGCCGTGCGCACCAGGCCCGCCAGCGTGTCGCGCTCGGTGGCCAACCGGGTCTGCTGGGTATCGCTCTGGCGGGCCAGGTCCTCGAGCCGCGCCTCGGCGGCGTCGAGCTCGGCGTCTGTGGCGTCCACGGCGCGGGCTACCTCGGCCAGCTCGGTCTCGATGGTCTTCAGGCGGCCCGTCAGCTCGTCGCGGCGCCCCGTGTCGCGGGCCACTTCCGCACGAAGGGCTTCGAGCTGCTGGCGCACCCGGGCCAGTTCCCGGTCGTTCTCGGTCTCGGCGGCAATCGGGCCCGCCGCAACGGCTGCCAGCAGGCAGAGAACGATTCCGGCCACCGGCCTTGTCGGCTGCACCCGATGCCCCCATAAAGGCTTGAATAAAAGACGCCACCGGGCGCGATCGAGCCCGGCGGTCGTGATGGTACAATGCCGCGCCCCGGGGATTAAGGCCCCCTTTTCGCAAGAGCGACGACGACTTGGACAGGTTCCTCGAATTCTCGGCAAATCACCCGATTCTGATGTCGGCCGCAGTGCTGATGACGCTGCTGGTGCTGTTCCATGAAATGCGCAACCGCGGGCGTGGCCGTGTCGAGCTGTCGCCGGCCGAAGCAGTTCGGCTGATCAACGGCGGCGCGCTGGTGCTGGACGTGCGATCGGCGGACGAGTTCGCGGCCGGACACATCACCGCGGCGCGCAACATCGCCGTGGACGATCTTGCCACTCGCGCCGGTGACATCGAGAAGTTCAAGGCCAAGCCGGTGCTGGTGTCCTGCATGAACGGCCCGCGAGGGAGCCGGGCGGCGGGCATCCTGCGCAAGCTGGGCTTCGAACAGGTGTTCAACCTCCAGGGCGGCCTGGCTGCCTGGCAGCGCGAGCACTTTCCGCTGGAGAAGTCCGGCAAGCGCAAGGCTTGATGCATTGAGCGACTCGGGCGACAGGCCGCAACCGCGGGTGTTGATGTACGCGACGGCAACCTGTCCGTATTGCATGCGCGCACGTGCGTTGCTGGAAGCGCGCGGCCTCGAGTACGAGGAGATTCGCGTCGATCTCGACCCCGCGCGACGGGTCGAGATGATGGAACGCAGCGGCCGGCGAACCGTGCCGCAAATCTGGGTCAACGAGCACCACGTGGGTGGCTTCGACGACCTCTATGCGCTGGAGCGCGCCGGCGAACTCGACGCGCTGCTAGTTTCTTAGGACCAACGAGCGAGACCAACATGGCAGACGACAATCAGGCCGCGGCTGGCACCGGTGCCGAACAAGCGGCCGGCGGGAAGCAACTGGCCATCAAGAAGATCTACCTGAAGGACTGTTCCTTCGAGGCGCCCAATGCACCGGGCATCTTCGGCGGCGAGTGGACCCCCGAGATCAACCTCAATCTCACCACGTCCAACGCCTCGCTGGGCGACGACGGCATCGAGGTGGTGCTCAGCATCACCGCCGAAGCCAAGATCAAGGATCAGAACGCGTTCCTAGCCGAAGTGCAGCAGGCGGGCGTATTCCTGATGACCGGCTTCGGCGAGGAAGAGCGCCGCCGCATCCTCGGCGCCTACTGCCCGAGCCTGTTGTTCCCCTACGCGCGCGAGGCCATTTCCGACCTGGTGGGCAAGGGCGGATTCCCCCATCTCGTGCTGCAGCCGATGAACTTCGACGGTCTCTACGACCAGCAGCAGGAAGAGATGCGCAAGGCCAGCGCCGAAGCCGGCAGTGCGGGCGACAAGCACTGACGTGACGATCGCCCAGGCCGCACCAACCCGGTAGCGTATGAGCAAGGGACCCAAACCGCTGCCGGTGGCCGTCATCGGCGCCGGCTCCTGGGGCACGGCGCTGGCGATCCAGTTCGCCCGCGCGGGTCGCCGGGTGTCGCTGTGGGCGCGCGACGCGGAGCAGCTCGCGGCCATGAAGGCCGACGGCGAAAACCGCCGCTACCTGCCCGGCGCAGAGTTTCCCGAACGGCTCACGGTCGAGGGCGACCTCGAAAAAGCCGTCGGTGACGCGGCCGACGTGCTCGTCGCCGTACCCAGCCACGCCTTTCGCGCCACGCTGGAACTGCTGGCGCCGCTGCTCGCGGACGACGTGCGCTTGTGCTGGGCCACGAAGGGCTTCGAGGAATCCACCGGCAAGCTGCCGCACCAGGTGGCGGCAGAAGTGCTCGGCGAGAGCCGGCCGCAGGCGGTGATGTCCGGGCCGACCTTCGCCAAGGAAGTGGGCGCCGGCCTGCCCACCGCCATGACCGTAGCCTCGGGCGACGAGGCCTATGCCCGCGAGCTGGCCGCCAGCATATCCAGCGAGCAGTTCCGGGCCTACACATCCACCGACATCGTCGGCGTCGAGGTGGGCGGCGCGGTGAAGAACGTCATGGCCATCGGCGCCGGCATCGCCGACGGCCTGGGCTTCGGCGCCAACACCCGCATTGCCCTGATCAGCCGTGGCCTCAAGGAAATGACCCGCCTCGGCGTCGCCCTCGGCGCCCGTCCCGAGACCTTCATGGGCCTGGCCGGTATCGGCGACCTGATGCTCACCTGCACCGACGACCTGTCGCGCAACCGACGCATGGGCCTGGCCCTGGCGGCAGGCAAGACCGTGGCCGAGGCAGAGGCGGAAATCCAGCAGGTGGTGGAAGGCGTGCGTGCCGCGAAGGCCGTGTGGCAGGTGTCGCACAAGCTGGATGTCGAGATGCCCATCGCCGATGAGATCTATCGGCTCATCTACGAAGGCGCCGACGCGCGCGATGCCGTCACGCGGCTGATGACCCGGGCGCTGAAGCCCGAGTAACCCGCCTGCGCCAGGCGCGTGACTCGAGGCCGGGCTGACGCCAAAGGGTGCAGCTCTGCATAGCGGTAGAATCGGCGGCTCATGAAAACCTTTGTCGACGAACTCAAGCGCCGCAACGTGTTCCGCGTGGGGGCCGCATACCTTGTCGCCGCGTGGCTGGCGCTGCAGGTGGTCGACGTTGTGTCGTCGCTGGTCGGCAGCCCCGAGTGGCTCGGGCGTACCGTCGTGTGGGCGTTGGGTCTGGGTTTTCCGGTTGCGCTGATCTTCGCCTGGGCCTATGAACTCACACCGGAAGGCATCAAGAAAGAGAAGGACGTCGACCGCTCCGGGTCCGTGACGGCAGCCACCGGGCGCAAGCTCGACCGGGCCATCATTTCGGTTCTATTCATCGCCGTGGTGTTCTTGCTGGTCGATCGCTTCGTGTGGCGCGCGAACGATGAAAGCACCGCCGAAGTGGATCGCGCCATCGGCCGTTCTGTTGCCGTGCTGCCCTTCGAGAACATGAGCGGGGACGAGGGCAATGAACCGTTCACGGTGGGCATTCACGACGATCTGTTGACACAACTGTCCCGAATCTCGGCCATCAAGACCATCTCCCGTACGTCGGTGCTGCAGTACCGGGGAACCACCAAGACGATCCCGAGGATTGCCGCTGAGCTCGGTACAGCGACCG
>JAAUYH010206761.1_pt1 | contig 14076 bp, 11 predicted proteins | sample 7278061 | NCBI WGS metagenome assembly JAAUYH01 (sample SAMN14350203, study PRJNA611818) | marine sediment metagenome | isolation source: surface marine sediment (0.6m) | place: French Polynesia: Moorea | collected 2018-08
CGGATTCACGGCTTACTTGCCTCCGCCCGTGACTCCGGGGCCGGTGCGGCTGCCGGCACGCACGCTGGGGCTGTGATAGGTGCGCACGCCGCCGAAGTACCATACCGAGGGCCCTTGGTGATAGCCGCTATAGCCGGCATAGCCGTAACCGTTACAGCTGGGCCACATGAGCAAGAGATAGATCGCGACGACGGCCACAATGCAGATAATCACGGTTTTGCTGCGCCACGGATTCATGTGCTCAGGACTCCTCACCCATGCGGGCCAGGCGGCGAAGGACCGCGCCAGTGGCCATTTCGTGCATGACAAAGCCCAAAATCAAGCCCAGGATGCCGGCGGCAAAAAACGGCACCGTACTGCCCGATTTGGTGTGAATGCGCACCGTGATGTCAGACAAGTACTCGTCCGGCGTCGGTGGAGGATTGATAAATGCGGTCAAGCCAGAGTCGACGGTAAATGCGAGAAAATAGGTGCCCGCGGTTGGAATGGTGATCTTGAGATCGAATTCGTTATCGCGCTCGGACCACGGACCGTCGCTATCGCGGCCGGTCTCGTACCACACCTCGTCGCCAAAGGAAAATAGGCCCTCTTGTTCGCTGTCCAAGAGCTCGCCTTCGATATATGACCAGCCGGTTTTAAACACGTATTGTTGTACATGAACGTGAAGGACGGTACTGTCGTCGGCAATCTCAAGGGGCCCGATCGTGCCGCCCGTCGATCCGATCACCTCGGACCTCGGCGGGGCCCGATCGCCGACAAAGAAGATGGCGCTGACCAGGCAGAGGGCGCCAAATGCGAGGGTGACCAAGCCGACGGCCCGCAGTCGCTCGTTTCTGGGAATGCCCAAATCCACGGCATCGACGTTGCTGCTCATGCAGAAGACTCCCTCAAGGTATGGCTACTGTACAAGAAAGCCGCGGGCAAAGTCTACGCGCGAAGTGGCTTACTCGATCGGCTTGCGCCCAAGGCCTGGGCCAATTCCGGCGCCGTGCTCATGCGCCAGATCTTGCCGTCCACGTAGTAGTGGTAGATGACGATCATGGCAAATGGCACGAAGAGCCACGAACACGAGGGCCAATACAGGGCCACGATTTCGATGACGCCGACGATAGCACCGTAGACCATGGCCCAGAGAAGCCAGCGTCCGGCCAGGCCGCGGACGGCAAAGCGCCGCTTCTGGTAATGGGCGATGAAGCCTTGGTACTGTACGTTGTGATAGGCGGTTTCTAGGGCCTCGGCGACCAAAAATGGCGTGGCCGTGAAAAAGAACACCAAACCGTGGGTGCTCAGTGCCGCCGTCATGAAGAGGAGCTTGGGGGTATTGAGCCGCCGGCCCCGGCGCACGCGCCATAGCTGCCGGGCGGCATAGATTGCCAGTGCAACACAAAAGCCGTACCACACCGCGTCGACCAGGAGGTCGGGCAGATTGGGAAACGGCGCCTTGAGCGCGCCGTAAATCACGGTCTCGCGGGGGTTGCCGGTGTAGTCGTAAAGGAAAAACGCCGCCATCCCCAGGTAGAAGACCGCGCCATCGACGAGATTGTCCCATCTGGCCAGGTCGTCATTGCGGCGCTTGTAGATGCGGATAAAGCCCCAGTGTTGGCGCATGATATGCCATTGGCCAAAGATGGCGGCGAACACGATCAGCTGAGGTGACCAACCGGCCGCCGAGATGACAAAGCCGGCGGCGATCAGGGCGGCGAGTCCCCAGGTATGGGTGCGGCGATGGCGGCGAAATTCGGCATCATCGCCATGGGTGCGAGAAAAGGTCTGGAAAATGTGCGGGTGATCGAAGAGGGCAGTAAAGACAAAGTAGGTGATGAGCACGCTGGCGCCATCGGGGGCCAGGCCCACGTGGCCGAGCAGATGGTACAGGCCGAGAAATAGCCACGTAATCACGCAACTGCCGATAAAGAAGACCATATCGTAGCGCGCGCTCACCAGCCAGCGCACGGGGGCCCCATCGGACCCATTAGGCCCATCAGACCCATCGGGCCCATCAGGCCTATTAGATCGTCCAGCCCCCCCAGCCGGCGATAACGCTGGCACTGGCGCCGGATCGGACGCCCCTGCATCGTTCTGTGGCAAATGACGCGCCATCGCCCCTCGACCGTATACCAGGCGTTGCTTAAACTGAACGCCTCGCCATGATGGAGTTTATCATTATCGCGCTCAGCGGTGTCCTCGCCACCCTCGGCGGTATGGCCTTGATCCACCGACGTCGGCGCAAAGTGCGCGGGCTCTTGCCGAGCCACGCCAGTGCTGCGGCCGAAGGCGTGGTCATGAGCCCTACCGCCGCACAGATTGGCCTCGGTGATGAATTGCAATTCATGCGCAGCGACGATATCGAAGCCAGCACCTATAGCGTCGAGGCCATGTCTACCTACACCGATGACGACGACGAGACCTGGTCGGAATTCGAGATCCACGATCTCACCAGCGATCGGCGCTACTTCTTATCCTATGCTGAAGACGATGAAGCACGCTGGCGCTGGAGTCTCTTTCGCCAGATCTCCCAGCAGGAGCTCGACGCCCCCGACATCTACCCCGTGATCGCAGACATTGGCCCGAGCAAACATCAGGCCCCGCCCAAGGAGTTGGCGTTCTTGGGCCGCCAGTGGCGGGCCGAACGCGGCAGTCATCACTATAAGGTCTGGGTCGAAGATCGGCGGCGCGACCGCCAAAAGCGGGACAAGTACAAGGCACGCATGAGCGACTACCGCGAGATCGGCGGCACCTTGCGCCTCAGCATCGAGGTATGGGACGACGGCATGAGCGTCTCAGTGACCGAGGGCACCATCGACGACCTCACGCGCATACGGCGCTGAGACGGCGACCATACACGGCGGCCATAGAAAGAGGCGCGGCTGCGCTTGGAACGCTCCCGGCGCTATCAGACGCCGCCCGTGGGGCCGAGTTTGATAATGATTTCGCCGCCGCTATCGGTGAGTGGGGCCCCCTGACTCCGGCGCAGCTGCAAGTCAAAGCCAAAGGCCGCAGGCGCGCCGGCATCAGTGCCCGGGCCTGTGGCTGCGTCTTGGAATACTTTGACCATGAGGCGTACCAGTCGGCGCGCGTCCGTGTATGGCGGCAGCGTCACCACCGCTGTGGTCCCCTGCCCTTCGAGGGCCACGGTGTCGACGTCATCAATGTAGATGTGGACATCGTTGGGCGAACGCACGGTCACAACCGTCTCGATCTCGCGATCACTGGCGTTGATGAGATAGGCGACCGCGTACACCATGCGATCGCCGGGGTCGGCGCGGAAGAACCCCTGCTCGGCATCGTCGAGGTCGATAAAGGTGCCATCTTCGGCAAAGTAGCCGTCCCATAGACCGCCGTTAAAGCTGCCACTTTGTCCCGATTCAGCAAAGATTTGTGGCATAAGTGCCGCCTCGTCGAGGATGGGGGTATCGGTGACCCGACTGGCAGAAAAGTCACCGGCGACGAGCCAGTGGCGAATAAAGCCCTCACCGTCTGGGCGCAGTCCTCCGGCCCACGTGCGCAGAATATCGGCCTCTTCGCTGTCGACGGCGATGAGTTGTCCCCCGGGATGGGGCAGACCGGTCGCCAAGGGATTGTCTAGGTTGGCGATTTCGTTGCTGGGATATAAGAGGAGCGAGCTCTGATCCGGTTGAGAAAAGTGAATGAAATTGGCGGCTGCCGCGAAATTGAGCAAGAGCTCTTGCTGTCTGGCGGCCTCGGGCAAAAGGCCCAGGTTGGAGAAATTGCCCGGACGATCGCCGGGAACTTGGATGCCGTGGCAGATGCCGACTTCACTGCATGAGCGGGCGATGGCCTCGGGAGCCGCGTCCGGGCCCCGCAGGCGGCGATCGAGCAGCGGGTTGACGCGGCGAGCAAAGTAGGCGAAGTCGAGGGGGGTGTTTTCGTTGCGCGCGGCAAAGAGATACGACAGCAGCCGCTGAAAGTTGAGGTCGTCGACGCCGGAAAAAATGTTCTCGCCGGGGTGGGGATTGACGGTGCAGCGGCCGTCGTCGATGGGGCAGACGAGGATCTGTGACTGCGAGGGATTGCCGAGGTCGACAAAGCAGGCGAATTGGCCCAGGTTGTGTTCGATGCCGAGGTCGGGGTCGAGCAGCAGCGTACCCGGGCCGCGGTCGGTGGCGTGGCATGGGCCTCGGGTGCAGCCGGTGGTGTTGCGACCACTGTCGGGCTCGTTCCAGTCGATGTCGCCGGTCAGAACCGGCATGATTTGCTCGGCAAAAATGGCTTGGTCGAAGCGCTCGGGCTCGGCGCAGCCCGGCGGCGGGGCTTCATCTCCAGGCGGGAGGCCATCGGTGATCCACGAGAGTAATGCCGCTGCTTGGTCTGTGCTAAAACGAGTCTGCCGATGGTCGTCGGTCGCGCGTACGTACAGGCGTGAGAGAGAGGCGCCGTCTTGTCCGGTGGTGAAGTCGATATATCGGATCAACGTCCGCAGATTGGCCTCGATCGCCGAGGGTTCAGAGTCTTCGTCGGGGCCGGCGTCTATGGGGCCAGCATCTATGGGGCCAGCATCTATGGGGCCGGCATCTGTGACGCCGGCGTCTGCGGGACTGGCGTCTATGAGACCAGCGTCTATGAGACCAGCGTCTATGAGACCAGCATCCGTGATGCCAGCATCGAGCGCGGTATCGTCGCTGCCGTCTCCATCATCGCTCCCGTCGTCATCGTCCATCTCGTCTTGGAGGTCGATAATCAATGCGAAACCAGCTGCCGCGCTCTCGGGGGCGTGGCATTGGGCCGCCAGACACCCAGCGCTCACGAGCGCTGGGTGAATCTCGTCTCGATAGCGCTCGGCGTCAAATAAGAGGACTGGATCGATGGCGCCCAATTCTTCGATATAGCGGGTATAGGCACTCATGGCATAATCGAGAATCGGTTCGAGGATATCGTCGCCCACGGTCAGGTGGTCGGGATTGGAGCCGTCTACGGCGGCGTAGATGCGGCTGTTTTTGGGATCATTGCGAAAGTCTATCCGGCTGTAGACGGCGTTGAAGGATTCGGCAAAGGCGCAAGCATCGTCGCCTGCACCGTTGCTTACACCGTCAGGCACCGGCCATAGGGCAAAGTTGCCGCTGCCGTTCGGGGCCAGGTGGCACCCCGCCGTGGCGCAGTTATCGAAGAGCAGCGGCCAGATGTCGTCGCGGAATTGCTGCGGCGAGAGGGGGAAGCCGGGGGTCGATTCCACCTCGGCAAGGAGGCTGCAGACGCTGGGGCCCGCGTCTGCCGGGGCCGGTGGAATCACCGCTGGATCGGAACATGCCGACATGGACACCATACCGAGCGCCACAGCCCATAAGAAAGGGCGATGGGACCGGTGCGATGAGAGAGGCCGATGGGACGCTGTGCGGTACATGGTAGCTGTCATCTTTCGTTACCGTCTTACCGTCGTTGGGCCGTCGTTGGGCCGTCGTTGGGCCGTCGTTGGGCCGTCGTTAGGCCAACGAAAGTGGCCGTTACAGCGTAGCAATGTAGCACGGGGGCCGCAGAGACAAATGGACCGAGCTCACTGGTCGCAAGGCTATGTGGCCGCTGCCTGGGCCCTCTTGCGCCGGGCGTTGGTGCGAATGCGCATGTTGACGACTTCGACCAAGAGCGAAAACCCCATGGCGAAGTAGATGTAACCCTTGTTGACGTGCTGGTCCATGGATTCGGCGACCAAGAGGACGCCGATGAGGATGAGAAAGCTCAGTCCCAAGATTTTCATACTCGGATGCTCGTTGATAAAGCCGCTAATACTGTTGGCAAAGACGAGCATGACGCCGACGGCAATGACCATGGCGATGATCATGACTGAGAGATCGTCGGCCATGCCCACGGCGGTGATGACCGAGTCGAGGGAAAAGACGATGTCGAGCAGAATGATTTGTATCAGCACCGATGTCATGGACGCGTGGGTCTTGCCACCGACGGCGTGCTCTTCTTCCTCTGCGACTTCGAGTTTGACGTAGATTTCGTGGGTGGCTTTGGCCAGGAGAAAGAGCCCGCCGCCGGCCAGGATGAGATCTCGACCGGAAATCTCCTCGCCCAGGACGGTAAATATCGGGGCTGTGAGTCCGATCACCCATTTGATGGCCAAAAGTAGGCCAATGCGCATCCCGAGCGCCAACATCAGGCCGATGCTGCGCGCCCTGGGTTGCTGCTCAGGTGGCAAGCGATCGGTGAGGATCGACAAAAAGACAATGTTGTCGATACCGAGCACGATCTCCATGAGTGCTAGGGTGAGGAGGGCGAGCCAGGCATCGGTAGACGCAAATACCGAGAAGTCCAACATACACGTTAGTTCTATCACGGCTGGCGCGGCAACTTTCAATGGCGCGGCGGCCCCGGCGAGATAATCGGCGACATTGTCGACGACATGCACGTGGGCCGATAAAAAAAAGCGCCGATCGGGGTCCTCCGATCGGCGCCTGATACTGACCTCCCGTTGCCAACGTCGCGGCGAGACTTCATCGCGACGTGGCGTCTATTCGGTCAGTCAATTCTTTGATGTCATCAGCCTCGCAGTCGGCGCACAAATCCGTGCAGATACGGTGCGCCCAAGCCCCATACGATGGCGACGGGGATGAACATGCTGAGCGCGAGACGGGCATCGCATCCGGTGGTGGCCATGTAGATTTCGTCCATGTATCCACGGGTGGGGATGAAGCCATTGATTGTGGCCATCAGCGGCACAATGGTCAGGGCCACTGCGGCGACAACGCCGGTCCAAAGTGCCCAGGCACGCATGTGGTAGATACCGCGGACCGCGAGGCCGGCGAGTAAGACCGCAGCGGTGGCGCCGCCGTAGGCGGCCCAGCTATTGACCTGATAGGAGTGGTCGAGGAATTCCGTCGCAGCGAAGGCCAGCCAGCCCAGGGCCACGGCCATGGCGAAGAGGCGCAAGGCGCCTGCGGTGGGATTCCAGTCGCGCAGGGTGTTCTTGCCGCTGTAGAGCAGCGCGGTGGGGATGAGGACGGCAGCTGCGGCAACGAGGAGGACGGTGTCCAAATGGGCGCCGCCGCGCCAGTCGATCACGAACTCGGTGTACCAGAATACCTGGGGCAATGCGACGCCCCAGAGGCTGAGCAGGCTCAGGGTGCGGGCGCGGGCACGGCCACTCCACAGCGCACTGGCCGACATGGCCAGGAGCGATACTGCCAAAATAGCGCCGACAATGCGCCAGGGCGACAGCACGGTCCACAGGTAGGGATAGTCAACCGACACCATCCAGCCCGAGCGCTCGACCATCATGATCGAGCCGACCTGCATGTACTTGAAGAAATCTTCGTAAAAGTACCAGACGCTCAGGGCCGCATAGGCGACGGCAAGCGCGGCAATAACGGTGGCGGCAACACGGGTGCGTGTTTGCGACGCTGTAGGATTCGATGTGGGGTTCTGGCGAACCAGCTCGGACGACATTGCTTCTCCTTACTCGGTGAGATTGATCAGAAAAGGGGCTCCAAGTATGCGTACGTCACTAATTCTGCTCGACGGGCGCGCGGGTGCAAGCATTACTCTCGTCATCACGACCGTGAACGCCAGTACCCGCTCACAGCCGAGACCTGAGATCGTGGAAAAAGGACACCGACGCTGCACCCGCGGCCGAATCTTTGCCTGGCCCAACGTTCCGCTGTCCGGCTGTCCGTTGCCTGCCTTGGCGCGCGAGTCGGAGGGGATCGCCGGGCCATCTCTCCGCAGGGCTATACCTGGGTCTGGGTGAGGCGAGTGGATCCGGCATGTAGCCGGCAAATTGCGAATGGGATCGCAAGGACGTGCGGGCGCGAGCGCCAGTGCACAACTCTAGAAGTGATAGGATGCCCTCATGGAGCAATCTGCTGAGGCTCAGATTTGGCCACGGCTACTGGCGAGTCGCCATACCGCTATGGTCGGACAGGTTATCGGTCGACCACCCGCCGAGATGTCGGCCTCCATGGTCCTTTTGCGGGTCACGTGTGCGGGGCCGATTAGCACGCTGGGGCCGCTCGGACAGGCGCAGCAAGAGGTCGAGCGCATCTTGGGCGGTCCCGGGCCGCTCATGGATCAGGCTCGGCAGCGGGTTCTCACCGGCCTGCGCCGACGTCTTCTCGGCGATATCCCGAGTGCGTCAGTGGAGGCCAACCTGGTCGATTCGTGCAATCGATTGGTCGCAGATTCGAGCCGGCAATACGCGCTGGTGTTCGAGGCGCTCGACGCTGCCGACGATGCCACGTTGGAACATCTATGCCGCATTATTCAACGGCGCGGTTGGCTGCAGATTCCCCTGCTGTTGCAATTTCGCAAAATGCCCGAATCGGGCCCGGGGGTGCGCGTCGTAGAGATCTTGCGCGCCGTCGAGGGCGAGCAGTCTGTGATCGAGCAAGCCGGGGAGCAGCCGTCGGAAAGGCCGGCGTTTCACTGGCGAGCGTTGCCCACCCATGTCTTGCGCGTCGTGCGGGTCGGCGCGGTGGTCGGAACCAGCTTTGAGGCCGAATTGGTCGCCGATATGCTCGATGAACCAACCAGTTTGGTCTATGACATGCTGCAGCAAGCGGCGGATTTAGGGGTGCCTCTCGAAGATCGGGGCAATGGTCGGTTTGTGCTGGCCGAGGAGTTCCGCGACTCCCTACTGGCGTCACTCCTACCCTCGGTGGCCGCATCGTGGCATCGGCGTTTGGGTCTCTTACTCGCCGGAGAAGGCGCAGCCCAGACCCAGCCATTGTCGCCGCAGATGTTGGGGATCGAGGTCGGCGGAGGCGCGCATGAGGGCGCGGTTCACGATGAGGTCGACGACGACTCGGGGATGATCACAAAACCGATTCTGCAACCGGAGCTCGAAGTGCCCAAGGACACGCCGAGCGGATTTCGTCCCGATGTCTTTGATGCGCCAGAGGCGCGGCCCGAACGGCCCGATATTGACACCGCGGCAATTGCCGAGACTATGCCCCATCCGCAACGCACGGCCGGAGGCGCGGGAGCTGCGCCGGTGCCCGACACCATCGCGCCAGCGGATCTCGCGGGCGAATTGCCCTTGGCGCCGCCCCCGTTGAAATCCCCTGGGCTGGCACGATCCGATGCAGGCGCCCGCGCGCCTTACTGGTCGCGCGCAGGGCAAGATCCACGCGTTGCCGGCGAGATGCCCAGCCCCCAGGCGACGGCGGGACCGACGGGCCTGGACGTATACGGCAGCGTGCCGTCCAGTCATGAGTCGATGTTTGGCCCGCTTGCGGTTCCGGCACCGGGCGAAGGGCCGCGTTCCGGCGCCATGCCGACGGTGTCTGCCCCTGCGGGCCAAGAACCCATTTCCGAGCTCGAGGGCGATGGGGCCCCATCGGATGATTCTCGGGGCGATGTCGCCCGAGCCTCCCGCGGTGAGGGGTCTCGGGCCGATGCCGCCCGCATCGATCCGGCACGTGCCGCCGACCATTTTAGTGCGGCCGGCGATAGTGAGACCGCGGCTGAGCGTTTTATGGCTGCCGCTGGTCGCGCTGCTGCTGCCGGATCGTTTGGTCAGGCAATGGAGCACGTCAAGCGGGCCCTACTCCTCATCGAGCGCCTGCCGCCGACCCCCCAGCGGCGCCTGTTTCGCATTCGCACGTTGATCGCTCTGGGGCGCTTGCAGTGGCAGGCGGTGGATCCGCAGGCCGAGCATACGGGCGCGTTCACGTTATCCAGCGCCATGGAGACCGCAGATGCGGCACTGGCATCGCTGAGTGAAACCGATGATCCGCCCCAGCTCGTGGCCGATGCCTGCGTGCTCGCGGCCAGCGTGGGCTATGATATCGGTGATAAAGAATCTCTCGAACGGGCACTACACGAACTGGTGCGGGCGAGCAAGCTGCTGCTCTCGGCGGGCGATTCGGTGGGAGCGGCGCGATTGCTCAACGATCAAGCGGCCGTGTATGTGCGCTTGGGCGACCCGGTGCGGGCCAGTCATTTGCTCAGTGAGTCCAAGCGCATCTTTGAATCGCGCGCCGACAGCGATCCGGTGACCATGACGGAACTGGCCGAGACCCATCATTTGCTGGCGAGGCTGCCATTTCATGCCCGCATTCGACCGGGACATGAAGAAGAGGCCATGGCCATGAGCGGCGAACACGGCCGTATGGCCGAGCGCTGGTACCGGCGTCTGGGGGGCTCTCGCGAGCTGGCTCGGGTATGGGAGACAATGGGGCGCATTTCTCTTCGGCAGGGCCTGAGTGATGAGGCCACCGATCATTTGTCCAAGGCGCTGCAGGTGCAGAGCCGGATCGGCGATATTACCGGATTGGCGCGAAGCACGGCGGCGCTATCTGAAGTATTGTCGGCCCGGGGATTGATGCGCAATGCGCTGATGCTGTTGGGGGATTCGATTGCGCTGAATTTAGAAAAGGGCTCGCCCATCGGCCTGGCCTTTAATCGGCGCGCATTCGATAAGTTGCGTGAAAACATGAAAGAGCCACAAGCCGACGAAGTGCTCGAAGCTGTGCAAGAAGTGGGCGAGCGACTCGATACGGCGGAGTCCATGCTGGGTCGGGCCTCCCTGATGGAAGAGCACGAGCTGTAGTCGCGGCTAAGGAGCGCGGCGCTTGTGTCGGCGCTCGCGTCGGTTGGTCCATTGTCCATAGTCGCCATGGTGCTCGCCATGGTGCTCGCCATGGTGCTCGATCGACTGGTGGCGCCAACGTTCGCTCGCGAACGCATAACGCGAGCGAGGTATCCCCGGTGTCCCTGAGTGCGACGGGGTTCGAGAGCAAGGAGGCGCGGCGTCCATATTGCGACCACGCCGTCTCCGACCGCGACCATCTCGGATGGCCGCTGTCTCTGATGGCCGCCATCGGCAAAGCAGCGATCGAGCCTGTTGCCTGACGCTCGTCGAGGGCCCGGGAGTGCCCGAACCCGGACACGGTGGACCATATTGAGATGACGCCATCTCCTCGAAGGAGTCTTGCCACCGTCCATACATATAATGATGTATCAGCGTCATCTACACCAGAGACGCCGGCGCATGATATAAGCGCTTATGTAAGCAAATATAAGTCTCAACCGTACCAGCACCTAACCACAGGGGTTTTGATAGGTACCATCCGAGCCGCGTTCGCATGGGGATTGAGGACAGATGTTCACCGAGCTGTGTCCGGCGCGTATCCCATGGGCCGCTATGTTGGCGGCGACATGGACGCAATGACGGGCAAAGAGGCCACGGACAACGAGGCAGAGCAATGCTTCCCTGCCGCCAATACATCAGATGGGCCATTGGCACCGCTGCAAGCAGCCTTGGCGCAAACGTCATCGCGTCGTTCGGCGCCTGTCCACTTCCGCTATCGGCGCGCTCTTGGCGCTGCACAGGCGGCGTTCGGCGCCGACGCTACCGTGGTCGAAGCGCATTATGTACTGGCCTGCATCCGGCTGTACTACGACTGGGATTGGTCAGGGGCCTGCGATGCCCTCGCATGTACCTTGAAACGCGATCCGCAACACGCGGCCGCTCACCGAGCGTTGGCCGACTACTACGCGATCCACGGACTCGATGCCCAGGCCCAAGCATCAGGGCAGCGCGCGCTGGCCATTGAGCCCTTGTCGCCGGGCGCCAACGCCGATATCGGATGGCATTTTTACTTGGCGCGCCATTATGACGCCGCCAGCCACTACGCGCTCAGGGCGCTGGAGCTTGAGGAAAGGTGTTATGGGGCTCAGCGCTGCCTACTGTTGACCCAACTAGCACGCGGTAATGCATGCGCTGCTGTGGCCGCGATGCGGGCAATCGCCGACGCCGTTGCGACCGCGGCCGAAGCCACGGCGGTATCCTCGATGGCGTCTGGTCGTGCCGAGGTCATGGCCGTGTGGCGCAAACTGCAGCATGCGCTTGAGTACGGCACCTCAGGGGAAATTTGCCGCGCCTTCTGGCAATGGGATTTGCGCCATAAAGAAGCGTCGATGCCAAACGCGATAACAGACGCAATAACAGACCCGATGACAGACCAAAGGCCAGCATCGGCCAGGCTGGCACCAGCCGCGCTGGCACGATCAGGGATAGGGTCGGAAATCGTGGCGGAGACGGTGGCGGCGTATTTGCGCCTAGGGCGTCCGAATGAAGCACTGCAGACGCTCGAACGCTGCGTTGCCGGGCGCGGTGCTCGGATTTGCCATTTCTCGGCAGAGAACCGTTATTCGACTCCCTGCGCGCGCATCCTCGCTTTCAAGCCTTGGTTGCAACGGTCGGCGTTCCACCGCTTGCCTCACGGGAGTGACGTTTTTGTAAAATGCCAGCTAGCTGCCAACGGCGTCTTTGTGCTATCGGTCTTGGCCGTGAATGAGAGCTGTGAATCCAGGTTGCTATATCGTGTCGACGACGAAGCGCGCAGCGCTTCAAGGGACTGTGGGATCATCGGACGTCGATGTGGCCTCAGCCTGGGTACACTGGCGAATTCCCTCGTCGAATTCATCGCCATTGGCATCATCGGCACGGCGCTGCCGCTGCCGAGGAATCCATTCGATCGAGCGCAGTACGGAATCGAAGGCGCGTAGGTGCTGCGCCCGTGTGGCGCTGTCTGCGGCTGCGAGCGTGACGGAAAAGCCGACGTTGTCGCGTACGATGACTGCCTGGCGGAAGAATGCCTCCCCGTCGGAGAATTCGATCCACAGGGCATCACTTGCCGGATGCAGCTGCGGCTCGCTCACGCGGTAGCCGCGGTCGATGAGCTGTTGGCGCACGGTCGCTGCATAGTTCGCCGAGTCCGCAGATAGTGAGGACGATGATGGGGGCACTGTTACAGACGCAGACGAAGAAGACGACGGCCGGCCCAGCGGTTCCGCGGCAATGATGATGCGGCCGAATGGGCGCTGGCGATACATCCAGGCCAAAATCCCGGGATACGATCGCTGGGTGCTCAGGCGCCAAGAATTTGGCGTTGCAGCGCGAATCCCCCACGTTCTCGACTCGTAGCGGCCCCCTTCTGCCTGTGCATGCACAGTTTGGGGATATGTGATGCTTGCTGCAGCGACAAGCACGAGCGATTGAACAAAGGCACAACGTATGGGCACGCGTAAGCCTAGCATTCCTGGGTCTGCCGGCAGCTCGAATCCAGTCAGACTGCGGCGAAATCCCCGACGAACTTCGGAGCAGCAGGACCAGCTGCGAATAACGATTTCAAAGTCAACCGAATCCGGACGATATCCGGATTTACTCCGTACGTGCACCAATGATGGTCAATACGCCTGTCGCCTCGTGTGCCCAGCATCCGTCATGGGGTGTTGGCTGCGAGGCCATACAGCTGCCCGAGCGCTGTTCATCTCGCCCATCACCGCCCCCCCATCACCGCACCCATAACCGAGGGTCGTTTAACGGCGAAATTGCGCCCCATGGCGCGGATTTCGCCCGCAACGAATAGCCCGGCTGCGGACGGCAGAAGATCGCCGATCACCCCGCGTTCGCCCGACGACTGACTGTCAATGGGCCAATGGTATTATCGCAACAGCCAATCCGGATGAGATCACAATGCGATGGTGATTAATCCGGATTAATTCCTTGGCTGCTAATCCGGATTAAGTCGAAACGAGATCGGTGTTAATCCGGATTGACTAGTCATCCAGATTGCCGCTTGTAAATCCGGATTGTGCGCGAGGCCCAATCACGGGCCCAACCACGGGCACAAGGGCGTGGTTCACTATGGCGCAGTGAGGCCAATGGCGGCGAATTCGCGGCGGAACCGGCAAATTCGCTCTGATTGAGAGCGCTCGACAACGGCTCGTCGATGGGCCTGTGCTCGCCTGTGCACGCTACTGACGGCTGAGGGTCTGACCCTATCTAGAGCGGTTATGTCAACTACCATGATGTTTGTAAGATCTCGCTGCCGTTTATGCCGAGATCGCTTGTGGAGATCGGCAATCCGGATTAACACCGATGGGGAATTCGGTGGCGAAAGCATGTCAGGGATCGCGATGTCTGAATCGTGGTGTTCGCTGGTCTCGGATGGATTGATCGCTGACGTCGTCCGCCGTTGAGCATTGCGGGATGCATGACAGAAAGTGCCAAATTTGTGGTTATACGGGCAATTTGACGGTGATGACGTTTTATGGGCGAGCGTTTCTGATTCGGGTGTTCAGTGGATTTTGCCATCTGAACATAGAATCAGA